>Ga0210407_10000060_pt1 | contig 144619 bp, 126 predicted proteins | sample IncBWC27MmetaG_FD_150860 | JGI IMG/M metagenome (GOLD analysis project Ga0210407, IMG submission 150860) | Forest soil microbial communities from Barre Woods Harvard Forest LTER site, Petersham, Massachusetts, United States - Inc-BW-C-27-M | ecosystem: Environmental > Terrestrial > Soil >...
GGTGGAACGGGCAAACAAGTCGCTGTATGGATTGGCGGCGGCGGTTTGGACGCAGGACATTACGAAGGCTCATGCGATTGCGGATGGCGTGCGGGCGGGGACGGTGTGGGTGAATTGTTATGACGTATTCGACGCCGCGGCGCCGTTTGGCGGGTTCAAGCAGTCGGGGCTGGGACGGGAGTTGGGAGAGTATGGTTTGGCGAATTATACGGAGGTTAAAACGGTTACGGTGAAGTTGTAGAGGATCGCCTACAGTCGGCGGTCTACAGTCAACAGTATCAGAGGGCCGGGCGAGCCCGGCCCCTACAAGGGTTATGGTGGATCGTTGGGAGGTTTGGCTTAGTGCGTAAAAGCGGAAGCCTCGCTTCCGCACTCAAAAGTTGGGCCACCTGAAGGTGGCCGCTACGCGGGAATGAAGAGAGGTTGGGAAGGGGTCCAGTTTGCTGGGCCCCTCTTTTTTATGGGGATTGTTACGCGACAATATGAGGCGAAGGATTTTGGGCGGCTGCATAAGCTGGACCAGGAGTGTTTTCCGCCGGGGATTTCGTACAGCAAGTGGTCGCTGCATTATTATTTGAGTTTGCCGGGGGCGGATTGTTTGGTCGCGGAAGAGGGGAAAGCGATCGCGGGATTTATTCTGGCGGAGGAGAATCCGCCGCTGGGGCACATTATTACTTTGGATGTGGCGGAGGGGTTTCGGAGGAAGGGCGTGGGGACGATGCTGCTGGCGGAGATGGAGAAGCATTTTGCGTTTAAGGGAGTGAACGCGGTGTTGCTGGAGACGTCGGTGGAGAATGAGAGCGGGATTGCGTTCTGGGAGCGGCATGGCTATCGTACGGAGGCGGTGGTGAAGAAATATTATTTGGGGAAGATTGATGCGTATGAGATGAGGAAGAGGATTGGAAGAAGTGGCGAGTGACGAGTGACGAGAAAGAGATAAGGATAACGCAGAGGCGCGGAGGACGCGGAGTTTCGCAGAGAAGAGAAAACCGAGAGCGCAGACGGGAATGGACGCGGCGCGGGTCAAGGAAGAGAGTGTCGCGCCTACGGCGCTTGGGGAGATTTTTGGTTCTGTACCCAGCCCTTACGGGCTGGGCTAAGTTCTGCCGCGCCTCCGGCGCTCAGGAATAACAACTACGAGGAGAGGGCCTAGTGAATCCATATTTGCAGAGTGTGATTTTGGGGGTGGTGGAGGGGTTGACGGAGTTTTTGCCGGTTAGTTCGACGGCGCATCTGCGGATTTCAGAGGCGTTGTTGCATCTGGATTTGGGGAGCGCGTACTGGAAGATGTATACGATTGTGATTCAGTTGGGGGCGATTTTGACTTTGCCGATTTATTTTCGGGAGCGGATTGGGAAGTTTCTGGCGACGTTTCCGAAGGGGGAGCGCGGGGACCGGACGGTTTTGACGCACCCGTTGAGCCTGGTGATCGTTGCATTTGTGGTGACGGCGATACCGGCGTTTTTGATGACCAAGATTATTGGAAAGCATTTGGAGAGCTTGACGATTATCGGGAGCGCGCTGCTGATTGGCGGGATTGTGATGTGGTTTGTGGATGCGCGGAATGCGAAGGCGGAGGCGGCGGGAGAGAGGGCGGGCGGCGGAGTGATCAAGATTTGGCATATGGAGGATATGAGTTTGGGGCAGGCGGTTTGGATTGGGGCTTGCCAGATATTGTCGGCGGTGTTTCCCGGGACTTCGCGATCGATGTCGACGATTGCGGCGGGGCAATTGGCGGGGATGTCGCGGGCTTCGGCGCTGGAGTTTTCGTTTTTTCTTTCGATACCGACGATGGTGGTGGCGACTTGTTATGACCTTTTGAAGTCGGTGGTGGGGAAACATGCGGATGCAATATCAGTAGCGCATATTGATTCGCATGGATGGATTGTGCTCGGGATTGGGTTTGCGGTGTCGTTTGTGGTGGCGTATGGATCGGTGGCGTGGTTTATGGGGTATGTGAGGAAGAGGGGATTTGCGCCGTTTGCGATTTATCGGATTATTTTGGGGGTGGTGGTCTTGTATTTTGCTTCGCGGTTGGGATGAGGGAAGGGGAGAAAAGATAACGCAGAGACGCAGAGTACGCAGAGGAAGCGCAGAGAAGAGAAAGAGATCACCACAGAGTTAACAGAGGGCCGCGGAGGTAACGGAGAATGCTGGATAGGTGGGCGATGGGGAGAGTTCGATTGAGCGTGCGGGTTGGGATTTTGATGGGGCTGGGATTGAGCCTGGTTGCGGCGCGGGCGGTTAGGGCTGGGCAGGAGTTGGATGGACGGGTAGATGCGTTGGTTGGGGCGGAGATGCGGGAGCAGAGGATACCGGGGTTGGCGGTGGCGGTGCTCCGCGAGGGGAAGGTGGTGAAGGCGCAGGGGTATGGATTGGCTAATGTGGAATTGAATGTGGCGGTGAAGGCGGAGACAGTGTTTCAGACGGGTTCGGTGGGGAAACAGTTTGCGGCCACGGCGGTGATGATGCTGGTGGAGGAGGGAAAGGTTGGGCTGGACGATAAGTTGAGCAAGTATCTGGAGGGGACGCCGGCGGCTTGGAAGGATGTTACGGTGCGGAATTTACTGACGCACACCTCGGGGATTGCGGACTACACGGGGCACGAATATACGAAGGCGGGGGGATTGATCAACCTGCGGGGGGATTATACCGAGCCGGAGTTGTATCAGAAGCTGGTGCAGTTGCCTTTGAATTTTGAGACGGGGACGAAATGGAAATACAGCAATACGGGTTATGTGCTGCTGGGATTCTTGATTCACAAGGTGACTGGGGAATTTTATGGGGATTATCTACAGGAGCGGATTTTCCGGCCGCTGGGGATGAGCGCTACGCGGATTATCAGCGAAGCGGATATTGTGCCGAATCGGGCTAGCGGATACGAATTGGTGAAGGGCGAGATTAAGAACCAGGGGTGGGTTTCGGCTACGCTGAACACAACGGCTGATGGAGCGTTGTATACGAATGTGCTGGATTTGGGGAAGTGGGATGCGGCGTTGTATACGGAGAAGCTTTTGAAGCGGGGGAGTTTCGAGCAGATGTGGACGCCGGTGAAGTTGAAGGATGGGAAGACGTATCCTTATGGCTTTGGATGGTTTTTGGGTGAGGCGAATGGGCACAGATTGATTGAGCATGATGGGGCTTGGCAGGGTTTTACGATGAATATTTCGCGGTATGTGGACGATAAGCTGACGGTGATTGTGATGACGAATCTGGATGAGGGGCATTCGAAGCCGGAGAAGATTGCGCATGGGGTGGCGGGGATTTATGAGGGAAAGCTGGCAGTCGTTAGACATTAGGCTTTAGTTTGAGAGAAGAGGGAGAGTTCACACAGAGTGCACAGAGGAAGAGCACAGAGGGCGCAGAGATAAGAATAAAGAGCGGAGAGTTGGAGGCCTTGGATCGTAAGAGCCCACCCTTCGCAAAAGACGCGAAGGATGGGGCACCCTCAAGTTCAAGTGGGCTACATTGGGATTTGGAGTTTGGAAACATGGGGCAAGAGGGGCTTGTGCGGGGGCGGGGGTTTGTTATGATTTGGACGTTCCTCGTGAGCAGGGGCTACAGCGCCGCTTCCTGCTCGGCGACACAACAAGATTGTTGTGCTCGTATACACTCAGCCTTCCCCCGGCTATAAAAGCGGGCCGAGCGAGCTCGGCCGCTACAAAGGCAACACCGAAAGGCGCCCGCCTCAGAAGGCGGCCGCTACATTGGGGCTGAGGAGAAATTTGTGCGCTTCCTGACACCTACTGAAAATAAGCGGCTCAATGAGCTGATTGGATTTTTGTGCGTAGTGGCGGCGGTCCTGGTTGGACTGGCGCTGATTTCGTATTCCCCGCGGGATGCGGCGTTCAATGTGAGCGCTACGGGCGGGGAGGGTCACATCACGCGCAACTGGATGGGACCGGTGGGGGCGTATTCGTCGGACCTGCTGTTCCAGATATTCGGGTTTGCCGCGTTTTTGATTCCGGTGGCGGTGGGGATTCTGGGCTACCGGTGGTGCCGGAGCAGAGCGATTGATTCGCAGGCGGCGACGTTGTCGGGATACGTGTTGCTGATGCTGTCGCTCCCTTCCCTGCTGTCGCTGGTGAAATTTCCGGAGGTGCGCGGGGCGGTGCCGGCGGGAGGCGTGCTGGGTTCGCTGGTTTCCAGCGGATTGCAGAGCGGATTTAATTTTTGGGGCGCGTTTCTGGTGGCGGGAGCGCTGCTGGTGGTGTCGCTGTTCATGACGACGAGATTTTCTTTCAGCGGAGCGCATGCTTGGGCGAGCAGTTCGAAGGGGCCGCTGGGGAAGATCGAGAAGATGGGAATTTTGCAGCGGGCGCAGGCGCGCTGGGAGGACTGGCGGGAAGAGCGCGAGCAGGAGCGGATGAAGCGGGCGGTGGAAGAGCGGCGGATTGCGGGGCGGAAGCCGGTGGCTCCGCAGATTGCGGGCAAGGCTGAAGCGGAGAAGGAAGAGCCCAAGGGGATCAAGCTGGAGGATTTGAGCGACATTTTCAAGAGGAAGAAGGCCACGGCGGTGGCGGAGAAGGACGAGGAAGAAGCGGAGACGAAGCATAAGGCGCCGATCATGGTGCTGAACAAGGAGAAGCCCTTGGCCGGCGCTCAGGGCAAGGGCGATCCGAAGATTGCGAAGGGGAATGCGAACTACAAGCTGCCACCGATTAATTTACTGCGCGAGGGCGAGGGTAGCCACAAGCTGGATGAGAACGAGCTGAAGTACCGGGCGCGAGCGATCGAGGAGAAGTGCCACGAGTTTGATGTGGAAGGGCGGGTGACGCAGATCAATCCCGGGCCGGTGGTGACGACGTTTGAGTTCAAGCCGGAAGCTGGGATCAAGTACAGCCGGATTATCGGATTGACGGAGGATTTGTGCCTGGCGCTGCAGGCGGAATCGATCCTGATTGAACGGATACCGGGAAAATCGACGATTGGTATTGAGGTGCCGAACGACCGGCGGGAGACGATTGCGCTGCGGGAGATTATCGAGGCGCAGGAGTTTGCGAATTCGCCGAGCAAGTTGACGCTGGCGATGGGGCGGGATCTCCATGGGCGGATCCGGGTGACGGATCTGGCTTCGATGCCGCACTTGCTGATTGCGGGGTCGACGGGCACGGGCAAGAGCGTGTTCATCAATTCCTTGATGATGTCGATTTTGTACAAGGCTACGCCGGACGAAGTGAAGATGGTGCTGGTTGATCCGAAGCGGCTGGAATTGAATTTGTACGAAGGGATTCCACACTTGATCGCGCCAGTGGTGACGGACCCGAAGATCGCATCGAACGTGTTGCGGAACGCTACGCGGGAGATGGAGAACCGGCTGAAGCTGCTGGCTCAGCGCGGCGTGCGGAATATCGACCAGTACAATCGGACATTTCAGAAGCAGCAGCCACTTTCGCTGTTTGAGAATGTGGAGGAGAGCGAGCACAAGCCGCTGCCCTATCTGATCATCATCATTGACGAGTTGGCGGACTTGATGATGGTGGACACGAATAATGTGGAGGAATCGATCACGCGACTGGCGCAGATGGCGCGCGCGGTGGGGATTCACTTGATACTGGCAACGCAGCGGCCGTCGGTGGACGTGATTACGGGGTTGATCAAGGCGAACTTCCCTGCCCGGATTTCTTTCCGCGTGGCCAGTAAGGTGGATTCGCGGACGATTCTGGATTCGAATGGATCGGAATCGCTGCTGGGCCGAGGCGACATGCTGTATTTACCGGCTGGTTCTGCGAGGTTGCACCGGATTCATGGCCCGCTGGTGAGCGAGGACGAGATTGTGAGCGTTTGCGATTTCTGGCGTCAGCAGGCACAGGCGAAATACAACGAGGCTTTGCTGGAGGCGCCGAAGGACGAGGATGGGAAGCCGATCACAAATGCGAAGGGCGGCGGTTCGCAGAGTGCCGGCGGGGGGGAGGCGGGCGGCGAGGATATTGATGATGACTTGTACCAGGATGCGGTAAGGATTTGCTGCGAGATGGGAAGGGCGTCTACTTCTACGTTGCAGCGGAGATTGCGAATTGGGTATGGGCGGGCGGCGCATTTGATTGACATTATGGAGAAGGATGGGATTGTGGGGCCGCCGGATGGGACGCGGCCGAGAGAAGTGTTGAAGGATCGGGGTTGGATGAAGGAGTTTGATGATTCTCAGGCGTGAGTGATGTGCTGCAAAAGAATTGATAACAGATAACAGCGAACAGATAGCAGGAAGCTGCGAACTCCTTCCATCTCCGATTTCTCTCACCGGCATGATTAGCTCTCTACAACGCTTTCTTAGACTTCAAGCCAAGCCATCTCACCGATGGCATCAGCGTCTGGAACTATTCTGTCTTAGCGCCCTTCTGATTTGCGCAACCTGCCTGTACGGCGCCGTGAGCGTCTACGGACAGGGGCGGGCGCGTGTTGTGCACGTGTTTGTGGCGCTTGCGGACAATGCGCACCAAGGGATTGTGCCGGTGCCGGCGGCGCTGGGAAATGGGGATGACCCGGGGCGCAATCTGTATTGGGGTGCGGCGTACGGGGTTCGGACGTATTTCCGGAAGAGCGCTGGCTGGAAAGAAATAGCATTGCTGCAGAACCCGAGCGCTGCGGTTTTGGAGCGAGCGGTTTTTTATCATGCGAGTGGGAATGTGTATCTAGTCGCTGATGCGTACCGGGGCCGGGAGATTAAGAAAACCATCACAGATTTCTTTGAAGCGTCCGCCGGATTGAATAAGGAGAAGGCGATTCGAGTGAAGGGGGCGAGTGGGAAAGAAGTTGGGATATTTCCCCAGCCTGATTTGGCGGTCTATGTGGGGCACGACGGGTTGATGGATTTTGCGATGGAGAGAAAGTTTCAGGGAGAACCCGGGGACCGGAGAGAGGCGATCGTTCTTGCTTGTGCGAGCAAGGCGTATTTCGGCCCCAATCTGAAGCCGACTGGCGCACAGCCGATTCTTTGGACGACGGGATTGATGGCGCCGGAGGCGTATACATTAAAGGATGCGTTGGACGGGTGGATGGATGGGGAGACGGCTGAGCAGATTCGTGAGCGGGCGGCGAAAGCGTACGCCAAATATCAGAAGATCAGCATCAAGGCGTCGTTGGGGTTGTTTTCGTCGGCATGGTGAGGCCCTGGCGGGTTTGAATTAGAGCGGAAGAAAAGAAAGTCTAACGCAGAGTCGCAGAGAGCACAGAGGAAGCGCAGAGAAGAAAGAAGAGAACGGCCCGCCTGGGAAGGCGGGTCCTACGGATTCAGAACAACCCAAGAGGGCCGGGCCAGCCCGGCCCCTACAAGAGGGAAACCCGAGACCCCAGGCTGAAGCCTATGCTACCTGCCTGTCGGTCAAGCGCGGGATTCTAAGAATTTGCCGAGGGTGGTGGCGGCGTGTTCGCAGAGTTTGCGGTCGTCTGGGCCGAAGGCGGCGAGGAAGTGGGAATCGATGTCGAGTTCGCCGACGACTTTGCCGCGGACGAAGACGGGGACGACGATTTCGGATTTGGTTTCGAGGGAGCAGGCGAGATAGCGGGAGTCGGCGTTGACGTCGTCGACGACGATGGTTTTGCCGCTGGAGGCCGCGGCACCGCAGATACCCTGGTTGAGAGGGATGCGAGTGTGGGGAGTCATGGTGCCTTTGAAGGGGCCGAGGACAAGGGTGTCGCCGCCTTCCCTTTCGAGCATGTAGAAGCCGACCCAGTTGTAACGGGTGAGCTTTTCGTGGAGAAGGGCGACGATGGATTTCATGAGGGCTTCGCCGGAAGAAGCGGATTTGGCGAGGGCGTCGAGCTGGGGAATGATGTCAGTGGATTTCAGGGCTGTGGTGTTCATCGAGATTATTTTAGCGTGTGTGCTGGGTTAGGCGCAAAAAATCAAAAGCGCCCGCCCCGCAAAAGCATCCGGGGTGAAGAATGCGCACCTCAGAAGGCGGCCGCTACAAAGGAGAAGACAAAAGCAGGTGGGCGACCCGGTAGGGATGGCGGTGATTTAGATCCCCACGTGCAAAACCGGCACGTGGGGCACCCGAAGAAAATGGTTATTACGAGTGGCTGGGGAGGAGGCGGACTACGTCGTTGTACATTACGTAGGCGAATAAGACCAAAAGGACGACCAGGCCTACCTGGATGAAGCGTTCTTTGAAGGCGAGGCTGAAGTCGCGGCGGCGAAGGCCTTCGAGGGAGAGGAGGAGGATGTTGCCGCCGTCCAGGATCGGGATTGGCAGAAGATTCAGGATGCCGAGGTTGACGCTGAGGACGACCATGAGTTGGACGACGGCGTAAGAGCCTTCTTCGACGGCTTTGCCTGCCATGGAGGCGATGCCGATGACGCTTTGCAATTGCTTGGGAGAGGTTTTGCCGGAGACGAGGCGTCCGACGATATCGATGATCATTTGCGTGCCGCGCCAGGTGAACTGGCCGGCTTGCAGGACGGCCTGGGAAAACGTGATCCTGCGGATGGCGATCTCTGGCGCAGCAGTCACCCGGCGAATGCCGAGCATCCAAGCGTCTTCGCCAAGCTCATTCTTGCCGCGTTGTGAAGTGATTTGCAAGGTTATGGGCTGGCCTTTCCGAAGGACACCGAGCGTGAACGGCTTGCCGCCGCTGTGCTGGACGGCGTCAACAAAAGCGGACCAGCTTTGCAGCTTCTCACCGGAGATGGAATCAATGACGTCGCCGACTTGCACGCCCGCACCCTTTGCAGGGAGGCTGGGGTCAAGTTCACCGACGACAACCGGGACATCTGCGGGAAAACCGAAAAGAAGCTCGGGAAACCGTAGGCCAGCGGTGGTGACGGAGAGCGAGCGGGTTGCGCCCTGGTGGTCGACGACTACCTGATAGGTGTGGCCCGCGGGAGATTTTCCGAGCAACCGCTCGGCGGGGCCCCATGTGGGGTTGGCGAGTCCGTCGATGGAAAGGATGCGGTCGCCGGAGACGACATCGGCTTTGGCGAGCGGGGAATCTTTTTGGAGATTGGCGATGACCACGGGCCGGTCTTCGTATTTTGGGTAGGGCTCGCCCTTGACTACGAAATAGCCCGTGAGAAGCACGAGAGGAAAGATGAGATTGATGGCGGGGCCTGCGACAGATATGAGGGCGCGCTGCCAGCGTGGCTTGGACATGAGTTCATCGGGAGCGCCGGTGGGGAGCTTGTCGCCAGAGTCGATTTCGGCGATGTCCTGGCCTGCCATGCGGACGTAGCCGCCGAGAGGGATGGCGGAGATGCGCCAGTCCGTGGCGCCCCACTTAAAGCCAAAGAGGCGCGGGCCAAAGCCGATGGAGAAGACATCAACGCGCACGCCGAAGTAGCGGGCGACGATGAAATGTCCCCACTCGTGGACGAGAATGAGGACGCCGAGGACCAGGAGGAAGCCGAATGCGATGTTCATGCGGGAATGATGCCCTTTCGTGACTCGATACTAGTCTCGCATAGTTAGATGCGGGGAGGAAAGCGAAGGGTGGGCGGAGGGGACGTAATCGGTTATCAGTAAGATGCGAACAGATAGCAGCGAACAGGAGGCGGAAGTGGTCGGTGGGCTCAATGGTGTGAGGTTTACGTGTTGCCGAGGTCCCTCCGCTGCGTGGCCGACGTTCGCGCGGCGCGAACGAAAGAGAAAATCGGCCACTCCGGTCGGGATGACAGTATCGGAAAAGGCGGAAGAAGAGTTGCGCTAGAAGGTGTCGGCGGTGATTTCTGGGTCTTTGGGGGTCCAGTCGTCGGGGGGAAAGGAGATGCGCCAGAATTTGGGGGCGGGGCGGAGGAATTCGACGCCGACTTCGGATTTGCCCTCGGAGACGGGGGTGACGTGGACGACACGGACGAATTGTTCTTCGAGGGTTTCGGTGTGACGGATGAGGATTTTCTGGTTCAGCGTAACGCGCATGGAGAGAGAGAGCAGTGCGCCGTGGGCGCTGACGTTGGTGGTGAAGGCGTTTTCGGAGACGTGCTGGTTGTCGGCGCCGCGAGCGACGATGAGGATGGGGAGGCGGAGGAGAACTCGCTGGCTGCGGCGGCGATTGGGAACAGGAGCGTGGTTGGAGGTGGGAGTGGTCACGGGGGAGATGGCCTGAGGATAGTGTTGGAGAAGAAGTCGGGAAGGTCAAGAGGAGGAAGGTACTGATGTGCGCTGGGGGAAAAGATGGTCCCGGAGGAGGGAGTCGAACCCACACGGGGAGTAATCCCCGGCAGATTTTGAGTCTGCTGCGTCTGCCAGTTCCGCCACTCCGGGAGAACCTATAGGAAAGTAACATGAGGGAGGAGGGAGGGTAAAGCGGAGGGGAGAGCTATCCTGCGATTTCCAATATTTCAGTCTGGTAGAAGTTGACCGCCCATACGCAATCGACAAAGGGATCAGTGTTCATGAAAACTGGGTGGTGATAGCCTGAGTGGCAGGCGACATTCTGGTGGTGACTCGATGAAAAGAATCGTAACTATGTTGGTTCTGATGCTGGGACTGGCGTGCAGCCGAACCGCCATAGGGGAAAATAGCAAGCGTATCGTGCTGCCGAACCCGAGGCTGCTCAGGTGCAACTACTCCGATTGCTACCAAATGTGGTTGGAGAAAACCTTCGGAGCCAACGGCGTTTTCCCGAAGCAATTCAGCGTCGACATGAATGGAAAGTGCCTGTACGGCATGACGGCACTCTATGACAAATCCGTACCTATTGAGGACATCACGGCGGCGATTGATGAACAGTATGGGAAGTGGGCCATCTCCGAACCCGAAAAATTGCCAATGAAACTTTGGCGCGTGGAGCCAGAGAAGTTTGCGATTCAGTTGAGTACGGCAAGTAAGCAGGACGAAAAACGGAAAATAGCCGACGCGGGAACCAAACAAGTTCTTTACATAGCGTTTGGAGGGAGGTCCGCTTGCAACGCTCCCTGATGCTTCTTTGCTGACTTGCCTGTCCTTAATAAATAAAAATCCCCTCAGTTTTGGAATCCTGACCGATTCTTGATTAAAAGAGGCGATCGGGTATTGGCGGGCTTGCCGGCAGGATGCCGGCGCTACCAGCTAGTGATGCCACGGATGGCTGCGCCGGCGAGTTGGTTGCTTAAAAGCCAAAAAAAAGCAGATTCCGAACCCCGTTCAAAAGGCGAACGGGGTTCGGAATGACGGGTTTGTGTATGGTCGGCGATCCTCTTCACTGGTGGCGTTGGAGTTTGGAGTTAGGTGGGTAAAAGCGGAGGCTTTGCCTCCGCACTCAAAAGTAAGAGGCGCGCCTCCCTTCCTCCATCAGGGCGAGCAGAAGGCGGCCGCTACAACGGCGAAAACCAAGAACCGGTCTGAAGACCGGCCACTACAAAAGCGGGAACTTGCGGGGCCACCTGAAGGTGGCCGCTACGCGGGAGTGGTGGCGGTGGCGGAGTTTATGGTGGCGGGGATGTTGACGGATTGGCCGTCGTAGAAGTGGCGGTAGCCTTCGATTACTTCGTGGATGGCTAGTTCCCTTTTGTCGGGGGGCGTGGCGTTGATGATGCGTTTGAAGGGGGCGGCGAGTTCGCTGCCGCCTTGCCAGGCTTGTTCGGGAGGGCCGGGCCAGGCCCAGTTGATTTTGTGCTTGGTGACGCTGACTTGTTGGAAGCCGGCGAGGGAGAGGAGTTCGGACAGTTTTTTTTCGTCGGCGAAGCGGAAGACGTGAGGCGCGTCGGGCGGAGGCGGTGGGACGTCGACGTATTTCAGGAAGGGGCGAAGCATGGTGCTGAAGAGAGGATTTTCTTCCATGGAGCCCCAGGTGATGAAGGAGACGCGGCCGCCGGGTTTCAGGACGCGACGCATTTCGCCGAGGGCTTTCTGGATGTCGGGGATGAACATGATGCCGAAGCGGCAGGTGATGCGATCGAAGAGGCCGGCGGGGAATGGGAGTTGCTCGGCGTCGGCGGCGCGGAAGTAGATGTTTTTGAGGTTGCGGGCGGCGGCGTTTTCTTCGGCGATTTGGAGCATTTCGCGGACGAGGTCGGTGGCCGTGACGCGGCCTTCGGGGCCGACGGCGGCGGAGAGGGAGAGGGCGGGTTCGCCGGAGCCGCTGGCGAGATCGAGGACGTGCATGCCGGTAGAGATGGCGGCGCCCTGGACGACGAGTTCGGTGGCCTGGCGGGATTGGAAGGCGAGTTGGGAATACCATTTTTTCCAGGCGGGGGCGGCGGAGAGCCAGTCCTGGCGGATGGATTCTTTGGGGTCGGGAGTGGGAGTCGGCGTAGTGGCCATGATTGGGTATTTTGAGATTTGGATTTGTGGTTGTAAAGAGGGGAGTCGGAAACGGGGGAGAGAGTCTCAATGATCGAAGTTATGTTGAAGTGTTGCCACGGTCCCTCCACTCCGCAACCCGGCGCGCCAGAAAACGGCGCGAAAGAAGAGGCCGGGTCGCTCCGGTCGGGATGACAGTGTAAGAATCGGAGTAACCCAAGGGCAGGCCACTTGAAAGTGGCCGCTACGCGGGTGCTGTGCGCGGTGGAGTGGACGGGGTTGAGGCAAAGGGCTAGTGTATAGGCTTGGCTGAGACAGGGGCCGCGTACTAACGCGGCTGCAGCCTTTAGAGAGAAAACGTGGCGACAGGAAGCATGATTCCCGGCTCACAGGGTGAGCAGCGGGGTTTGATTTATTGGATGGAGCGTGCGCTGAAGGAGTTGGAAGAGGTGCGCTCGGCGCCGGAAGCGGACGCGGTGCATGATTTGCGCGTGGCGCTGCGGCGGTGCAGGTCTTTGGCGACGGTGATGGAAGAGGTGGATCCGGATGCGGCGTGGCCGGAGATGCGGAAGATTGGAAGGAAACTTTTTCGGCAGTTGGGGGAGTTGCGAGATACGCAGGTGCTGGAAGAGTGGGTGGGGAAGCTGGGAAGCGAGAACGATGCGGTGCGGGAGCGGTTGCTGGCGCACTTGAAGAAAAACGAGACGGAAGAACAGGAAGCGGCGCTGCGTGCGGCGGGGAAGTTTGACGCGAAGGCTTGGAAGGGTTTCGAGCGGGTGCTGGGGCACCGGGCGAGGGTGGTTGGGCCAAACAGTTTGGCGGCGAAGAGCCTGGCGCTGGAGCGGTTGCTGGCGGCGAGAGAGCTGCATTTGCGGGCGCTGCGGACGGAGAAGCCGGAGCCGTGGCATGAGTTGCGCATCGGCGTAAAGAGATTCCGCTACACGGTGGAAAGTTTGTTGCCGGAGTTGTATGAAAGCTGGGGCGAGGATCTGAAGCGGGTGCAGGATCTTTTGGGGGAAGTGCACGATCTGGACGTGCTGGCGGAGACGATTGCGCGAGTGGCGGGAGACGCGCCGGAAGATGCGCGAGTGAGATGGCGAGAACGAATCGCGGCGGAACGGCAATTGCGGCTGGAGGAATATCGGCAGCTGAGCATGGGCGAGAGGCGCCTGTGGCAGGAATGGAAGGAAGGGCTGCCACAGACGGAGAATCTGGAAGCGGCGGCAATGGCGCGGCTGCGGGCCACGGCGAGGGCGCTGGACGCGGGGCACGGAAAAGCGGCGCAGGTTACGCGGCTGGCGCTGCGGCTTTATGGCGAACTTCGACGAGTGAAGGGCGGCAAGCCGTTCTGGGATAAGCAACTGCAGAAGGTGATGCGGGCGGCGGCGCGGCTGCATGGAATTGGGGCGGGGCTGCGGGCGAAATCGCCGGAAAAAGCGGCGCGAAAATTTTTGCGGAAGTTGGCGTTGCCGGTGGGATGGAGCGAGACAGAGTGGGAGTTGCTGGGGCTGGTGGTGCGGTATCACCGCGGGGTAGAACCGAAGGCGAAAGATAAGGCGTATGGGCGGTTGACGAAGGAAGAGCAGCAGGCGGTGTGCGGGATGGCTGGAGTGCTGCGGCTGGCGCGAGTGCTGCGGAAGTGTGGCGTGGAGTCGAGTAAGGATTTGCATGTGGAGCGATTGGTGGATGCGTTGATTGTGCGAGCGCCGGGGCTGGAGGACAGCGAAATGGCGGCGGCGCGAGTGGCGGCGGGGAAACATTTGGTGGAGACGGTATTGGAGAGGCCGCTGATTGTGCAAACGGTGCCGGGGGCGCTGAAGATTGTGGAGTTGCCGAGGGCGGAGGAGAAAGAGCGGATTTCGGCGGCGGCTTCGGATTAGATAGGAAACCTTTGCGGGCTGGCGTTCTGCTGGCCTTGATTCAAGACACCAAGAATGATTTTCTGATTTCACGGGCCGAGCACGGACGGAAGTATTGCCTTGGTCCCTCCACTCCATGGCCGACGTTCGCGCGGCGCGAACAGAAGAAAAAATCGGGCTGCTACGGTCGGGATGACGGAGCGGAAAGAGGAGAAAACTAAGAGCACAGGCTGAAGCCTATGCTGCAACGGCGCCCGCCTCGGAAGGCGGCCGCTACAAGTGCGTGCTAGCCGGTCAGGGTAAATAGGAGGGCGGGGCCACCTGAAGGTGGCCGCTACTTGCCGGCTTTGCGGAGGAGTTTGGGGGTGGCTAGCCAGATTAGTTCGCCGCTGGGGGGAACGAGGCGTTTAAGTTCGATTAGGGCTGCGCCGGATTTTTTCAGGGAGGTGAGGTGGTGGTTGGAGCCGAGGGAGGTGGCGATCAAGTCGTCGAGATGAGGGGCATGGCCGAAGAGGAAGACGGCGGAAAGGTCTTTGTCTTTGGCTAGTTCGCGAAAGAGTTGGAGGGGTTCGGCGCCGGGGAGGAGTTGATCGGTTTTACGGATTTTGTTTTTGGAGTAGCCGAGTTCTTCGGCGAAGATTTCGGCGGTTTGATAGGCGCGGAGGTAGGGGCTGGAGATGAGGAGATCGGGGGCGGCGCCGATTTCGGAGACGCCTTTGGCGACCTGGCGGGCTTTTTCGATGCCTTCCTGGGTGAGGAAGCGATCTGGGTCCGGCGGACATTTGGGATCTTCGCGGTCGACGGCGATGCCGTGGCGGACGATGTAGAGCTGCATGCGCGGTGGCTCCTCGAAAGAGTTTACTAGAGGAATGTTTTTTGTGGGCGAATGACGGGGATGGGTGTCGTGGGAGTTAGGAGGAAGAGGAGTTGGAAAAAGATTTAACACAGAGGGCACAGAGGTTCCATAGAGTTCACGGAGAACCGAGGGAAGAAATCTCGCGGGGTTAGATCGTAAGAGCCCACCCTTACAAACCAAGGGTGGGGCACCCTCAAGTTAATTTGTTTGGTGACGTAACTGGAAATCGAAGAGCACAGGCTGAAGCCTGTGCTACCGGGCGGGGCCACCTGAAGGTGGCCGCTACGCTAATTATTGGTGGCGGGAGAAGTTGGAGGGGCGGAGGTAAAGGTGAGTGTGGAATTCGCGTTCGAAGAGGGCGGAGCTGCGTTCGGCGTCGCGGATGTCTTCGGCGGCGTCGCCGCGGACGCGGAGTTGGAGGGTGACAGCGCCGCGTTGGAAGGAGGCGCGCATGTCCTGGATCCGCTGGCGGTGGGAGTGATCGAGGCCTTCGGCGATGCGGAGGATGGCGGCGAGGCGGCGAGCGATGCGCTTGTCGCTGTTGTTTAGGGCGGAGTAGGCGGGGTGGTCGGCGTTGGGAGTGGACTTGCGATTGTGATAGCGGACGACGGCGGCGACGATGTTGCGGTCGCGGCCTTCGAGGCCGGGGATGTCGCCATTGAGAGCGAGATATTCGCCGTGCTTGTGGTGGCCGCGATGGGTAATGCGATGGCCGATGTCGTGGAGGAGCGCGCCGGCTTCGAGTTCGACGCGGGCTTGCGCGGGGAGATGGTGCAGCGGCTGTAAGGCGTCGAAGAGCATGACGCAGAGTTCGCGAACGTGTTCGGCGTGGCGCTGATCGTATTCGAAGCGGCGGGCAAAGCTGCGCGTGCCGATGATCATCTGGCGGGATTCGGCGTTGTAGCGATGCGGCTCTTTGCGGGAGAAGGCTTCGCGGGCGATTTCCTGGAGGATGCCTTCGCGGATGCCGACGGTGGGGATGAGGAATTGACGGATGTTGAGGTAACGGCCGAGGACGACAAAGATGATGGCGGCGACGCCCATGACGTCGGCGCGGTCGCGGCGGACACCGTAGGATTTCATGCGTTCGCGGATATCGCGTTCGAGGATGTCCGGGAGGCGTTCGCGGAGGAGCGAGACGTCAAGGGTGGGGAGACCTTCGCGACGCGGGCCGGGCGCAACGTTCGAGAGAGTTTCGGCGTTGCCGCCGAGGGCGACGGCTAGTTGATCGACGAGATTGGGGCGAGTTGGGATGCGTGATTCAAGGAGGGCGCGAACGTAGCGGCGGACTTGTTCGGCCTGGACGGGACGAATGGTGCCGGGAACGCCGAGCGTGGTCATGAGGCGAACGGTGCCGACGGGAAGCTGAGCGCTTTGCAGAATGGCGTGGTCTCGAAGGATATTGATTTCAAGGCTGCCGCCGCCGAGGTCGACGACGCAGTTGGGTGAAGATTCGGGGCCGAGAGCGGCGACGGCCGCTTCCCTGCCGAGGCGCGATTCTTCTTTGGCGGTGATGACTTCGAGGCGGAGGCCGGTGGCTTGCTTCACCCGGCGGACGAGGGTGCCGCTGTTGCGGGCTTCGCGGGAGGCGCTGGTGGCGACGGCGCGGTATTTGGTGACGCCGTACTCTTCCATGACTTCGTGAAGATGGCGGAAGGCTTTGACGCCTTTCTTGAGAATTTCTTCGCTGAAGCGATGGCGGAGGAAGACGCCTTCGCCGAGGCGGAGGGGAAAGCGTTCGTTGACGAGCGGCTCGATGTCGAGAGCGGAGAAGGCGCGGACGATGGACAGGCGGACGGCGTTGGAGCCGGCGTCGATGGCGGCGATGTGGACCGGCTCGGGCATGGGTCAGGTTACCGCCAGAGATGCGCTAATGCGGAAGAAGGAGTGTATTTGGAGGCGCGGATGCCGAGTTGTTCGCCGATGCGCTGGCGGAGCTGTTTGTTGACGGCGGAAACGCTGGCTTCGCCATCGAGTTCGATGAAGGCGTTGCGCTTGGCCATGTTTTCGAGCTCGCGCTTGATCATGGTTTGATAGCGAACGAAGGACCAGTAGAGGTCGTGGGAGAGAGACATGTCGCGGCCGGCTTCCCAATAGCTGATGGCCTGGGCTTTTTTGAATTCGCGGGCGAAGGCGGTTTCCGGGCGGACATTGAGCCAGAAAGTGAGATGCGGTCGGAGGGCCATGGCGTAGAGGCCGGTGAGGTAGTCGCGATTGATGCCTCGAACGACACCGCGAGCGATGAGAGTGAAGATGAAGCGGTCGGCGAGGACGACGGCGCCGGAGCGGAGGGCGGGAACGATGCGGTGCTCGAGCTGGTCGAAGAAGTCGGTGGCGTACATAAGGGCGAGGGTGAGACGAGTGACGGCGTTTTTGGCGAGGAGTTCGTCAATGTCGCGGCCGACGAGATTGGAGCGGCGAAGGCCGCTGGTTTGCACGGAGAAGCCTTCGGATTCGAGCCACTCTTGTAGCAATGCAATTTGGGTGGAGCGGCCGGAGCCATCCATGCCCTCGATTACGATGAGGGAGCCGTTGAGTTCGGTGGGGTCGAGGCCGACTAGAGGTTCGCCGAAGAAGCATTGAGCGGATTCGGGCTCGGCTGGCGCGTGTTTCGCGGGAGCTTCTGTGACGGTGGCTGCTGGAGCGGTGGCGAGTTTTTCTTTCTCTTTTTCCTGTTCGGACATGGTTATTCCGCTTCCGGAGCGCGGGGTGCGAAGCGCTTGAGCTCGATTTTGGAGGCGACGATGTCGCGCATCTGTTTCTGGAGTTTGTTGACGGGAAGGGTGCCGTCGAGGACGACGAAGTTGTCGGTGTCCACCATTTTGTCGTACTCCTCGAGGATGCGGGCCTGGAAGAGTTTGAAACTTTCGGGGCGCTCGTAGGAGAGGCCGAGGTCCATGCCGGCTTCGTAGTATTTGAGCTTAGGGCGGCCGCTGAGGATGCGGTCAACGGCGACTTCGAGGGGGGCGCGGAAATAAAAAGTGATGTCGGGAACGGGAGCGAAGCGGTAGAGATTGCGGAGCCAGCGATGGGAGCAGCCGCGGGCGGCGTCGCGAGCGAAGGCGGTGTAGACGTAGCGATCGGCGAGGACGAGATAGTCGCCCTGGAGGAGGGGCATGATCTGGCGCTCGCAGCGGTCGGCGAAGTCTGCGGCGTGGAGAAGAGAAAAGGTTGTGGGGGTGAGGAGGCGTTTTTGTTTGCCTCGGCGGGTGGCGGATTTTACTAGGGGAGAGGAGTTCCACTCGGTGAAGTGGAGACGGTAGCCGCCAATTTCGAGCCAGCGCTTGAGGAGATAGAGTTGGGTGCTTTTGCCGGAACCGTCGGTGCCTTCGACTACGATTAGGGCGCCGGGATAGGCGCGGCTGGGAATGGGGCGGCCGGGTTGAGGGAGCGTGGTTTTGGAGGCCTCGGGACGAGGAGGCGCTTTGACGGAAGTGTCTGGGCTGTCCATTCGGTCGGTAACGGAACTTAGTGTTTGCGATTCAGCGTAGTCTGTCATTGTTACAGGACAATTACAACATATGGGGAGTGGGGAGGCAAAAGAGGGGAGAAGAAAGAATCCGGACTTAACGCAGAGGCCGCAGAGGTCGGCGCGCAGAGTTCGCAGAGAAGCGTGGGGAAAGCTAAGAGAGGCCAATCGGGAGATTGGCGTTCCCGGCCACCAATTAGAAGAAGGAGAGTTTTACGGTTAGGTATTTTTTGGGGTTTTTGCGGAATTCGGTCAGGAAGGTGCGAAGTTCGGCGGAGGCGGCGGCCATGTTGTCGTAGAGTTGGGGGTCGTTGAAGATTTTGCCGACGGAGTTGTCGGATTTGTTGAGTTTGGCGGTGGCTTCGGAGAGGTTGGTGCTGGTTTCGCGGAGTTTGTTGTAAAGGGTTTCGTCGGTGGTGAGTTTGCCGAGGGTGCCTTTGCCGGCGCGAATGTCGCCCATAATGGTGTTGCCGTTTTCGAGAGCGGATTTGGCTTGATCGTAGAGAGTGGGATCGTAGAGGAGTTTGCCGATGGTGCCTTTTTGCGAGCGGACGTCGGCGAGGATGGTGTTGACGTTGTCGACGCCCTTGTCGACCTTGGTGTAGAGCTCGTCGGTCATGATGATTTTGCCGAGAGTTCCCTGCCCTGCCTGGACGCTGCCGACAATTTGATCGCCTTTGGCGAGGATGCTGTTGAGATGGTTGTAGGCCTGGTCGTCGTGGAGAAGTTTGCCGATGCTGCCTTTGCCTTCGTGGACATCGCCAACGATATCCTGAATTTCTTCGCTAAGGGCTTTGAGGTTGGCGAGAACGTCGGCGCTGCGCTCAACAACTTCCTTGATGGCTTTTTCCTCGGTGCCGGGAATGACCTGGCCTTCCTTAAGAGGGACGCCGGTGTAGCCGCGCTGAACGTTGACGTAGCGGTTGCCTAGGAGTCCTTCGGTGACGAGGGAGGAAGTGGAATCGGTGAGGACGTCGCCTTGATATCTGGCGTCGATGCGGATGTCAACTTCGATGTTGTGCATGCGGTCGGGGGTCTTGCCGGCTTCGCGAGGAACGAGGCGAATCTTTTCGACGTTACCGATTTCGACGCCGTCGAGCCGCACGGGAGCGCCGACGGCGAGGCCGGAGACTTCGGGAAGAAACGTTTTGAGGCGATATTTGGGGCCGAGGAAGCCGGCGCCGGTGACATAGAAGATGGCGACAGCAAGGATGAGGAGGCCGACGAGAACGAACAGGCCGACGCGCAACTCGCCCCAGGTGATCTGCTTGCGCTGCGCCATCCGAACAGCCCTCCGTCGAGCTTGCTGAATCGTGCACGACAACTATACAGGAATCAAATCAAAAAACGCTGGAGATACGGGTCCGGCGATTTCATCAAGTCATCGGGCGATCCCTCGAAATAAATTTTGCCTGCGCGCAAAACGAGAAAGCGCGTGGGAGCCGCGCGGGAGGATTCGGGAGAGGAGTCGCGGCGAACTTTTTTGGAGCGCGGATCAAAATGGAAATTGGCGAGTGCGAAGCCGTCCTGGAGGCGATGGGTGGCGAGGAGAGAGGTGACGCCGTAGACATCGCGGAGGCGGAGGATGAGGCTGATAATGGTCTGCGAAGTGATGGGGTCGAGGCCGGCGGTGGGTGAATCGTAGAGAACGATGGGCGGACGAGTGATGAGTGCTCGGGCGATGGAGACGCGGCGGCGCATACCGCCAGAGAGATCGGAGGGAAGAGAATCGAAGGTGTGAGCGAGTTCCACGAAGCGGAGGACCTCACTTACGCGCGGCTCGATTTCGTCGGGGTCGACACCGTCTTCGTGCAGGCGATAGGCAACGTTTTCGCCGACGGTGAGTGAATCGAAGAGAGCGCCTTCCTGGAAGACGAAGCCAATCTCGCGCCGGATGCCAAGGAGTTCGGATTCGGGGATGCCGGAAATGTCCTTGCCGAGAACGCGGACGCTGCCGGAATCGGGGCGAAGAAGGCCGGAAGCGAGTTTGAGAAGAAGAGTTTTGCCGGTGCCCGTTTCGCCGAGGAGGACCAGGGTTTCGCGTTCCTGGGCGGAGAAGGTGACGCCGCGGAGAATTTCGCCTTCGGAGAAACCGAGGCGGACATTGTTGAACTCAATGGCGGCTTGGCCGACTGCGGGAAAGGTTGGGGTGGCGGTGGTAGAAAGAGACATGAAGGGTCAGAAGAGCTTGTCGGCGAGATAGAGAGCGATTTTGGTAAGGAAAGTGTCGGAGACGATGATGAGGACGGAGGCAACGACGACGGCTTGCGTGGTGGCGCGGCCGACACCCTGGGTTCCGCCTCTGACATTCAGGCCTTGATAGCAACCGACCGTGGCGATGATGAAAGCGAAGACGACCGTTTTCATGAAGCCCTGCATGATGTCTGAGAATTCGAGAATTTTGATGGCGCGTTCCCAAAAGGTGGTGGCGTTGATGCGCAGGGAGAGAACGCTGGCGACCATGCCGCCAAGGAGACCGACGAAGACGGAGATGGTGGTGAGGAGAGGAAGGGTGATGAGAGTGGCGAGGACGCGGGGGGTAACGAGTTTGCGGCTGGGGTCAGTGCCCATGGCGCGCATGGCGTCGACCTGTTCGGTGACCTGCATGGAGCCGAGTTCGGAGGCGATGCCAGAGGCGCAACGGCCAGCTACGAGAAGGCCGGTGATGGAAGGGCCGAGTTCACGGACGAGGGCGAGAGAGACGATGTCACCAGTGAGGGAGGCCTGGCCGAAGCGAATAAACTGGGCGCCGGTTTGGAGAACCATGACCGCGCCGATGAAGAAGCCGGAGAGGAGGACGATGGGAAGCGAGCCGACGCCGATGATGTCCATCTGATCGAGGGTGTCCTGACCGTAGCGGGGGCCGCGAGCGAGATTGGTGAGGGAGTGGTAAGAGAGAATGGAGTAGTTCTGGATTTTGAGGATGTTGGTTTTGGCGAGGTCCTGAAGGACCTCCATGACGGAGGGGACTTCGGGAACGCGCACGTCTTGCGGTGCAACCTGGGGAGTGTCGGCCACGAGTTTCTCTGGGATGCTGCGAGGAAAGCGTAACCGGGGAGGGAGCGAGCGTCAAGGCAAAGAGTGGAGTGCGTGGTGAACGCGCTTACGGAAGTTCGGAGATTCAGTTGGAGTCTTTGGGGGCGAAGACGGTGATGGACTTCAACATGCGGACCCAGCGGGCGGGACGCTTGTCGTGGGGAGCGACGAGGCGGAAAGGGCCGCGCTTTGTGTCGATAGGCGCACCGTCCACCGTGTCGGCAACGAGAATTTCGGAGTTCGTGATGCCCGAATCCAATTCAGCAAGGGCGAAGGCTACCTTGTATCCATCATCCGCTTCCGCAATGACGTAAGTGGTCATCAGTTTTCCACGAAGCTGGTCTCCTTGAGGGACGCCCGCCCTGCGGAGCAACTCTTCCAGGAGAACGCCCTCATACGTCTCCGTTTTATTCTCATGAGGATTCGTCACGTGAAGGACGGTTCGGGGCATGTTTTTCAGGTCGGTGGCAGTCAGGGTGAGCGGAGTGGAAACGGCGCCGCCAATTCTGAGTTGTGGACCGGGCGCCGTTGATTGAGCGATTGCCGTTTGGCGGGATGCACAGACAAACAAAAGGGTCGAGCAAAAAATTGCGAGAATGACAGTTCGCCGGAGTGGACCAAGCATGGATGCTCCGAGTTGGAGGCGAAGCGGCTTCGCGCTCATTACTTCTCGATCATAATCTCGGTGGACTTGATTACGGCCGAGACGGTGTCGCCGATCTTGAGATCCATTTCCACGGCGCTCCGCCGGGTGATCACGCTCTCGATGAGATTGTTTCCGACCTGGATGACCACATGGGCCATTACTCCGCCAAGTTGCAGCTCTGTGATTTTGCCTTGAAGACGATTGCGCGCTGAGAGTGTCATAAGAATTAGGATAGTAGCGTTCCCGATGCGGATTCGTCCAGCCAAATGCGCGTTTCCGCACTACCCGGTGCGCGGGCGCACCTAACTATTTTGGGAAAGCGAAACTTTCAAGCGAGAGGGGGCGCGGGCGGAGCTGCTAGCCCTTCCAGACGTACTTGCCGCAGGGGCAGGGGACGGTTTCGGTGGGAAGTTTTTTGGCCATGGGATTCTTGCAAACCGGACAATTTTTCTGCCACATGATTACACCTGGTTTTCTTACAAGAGCGGCTTTCGAGGCTGGGAACTTGGCGCGGACTACCTGTGCCGGCTTAGTCAAATATCAGGTCTCACCTTGCTTTAGAGGCCGTAGGGATTGAGGCATCCGAACAAGTAGCCCGCAGGAAAAGTATGTGCAGATTTGGTACCAATTGAATGGACGGGAACTGGAGGGTAGAGGGGAGCCAAATCATACGAAGTAAAGAGCAAGCGGGTGAGCAGAAGATTTCAGCTGGGCGGCTGGCGAAAATTTGGTCAGCCTTGTGGAAAATACATTCCTAAAGTTCGCACGGAATTGGCAATGAGCGGGGACAGGCGGCGGTGCTGGTTGACACTCTCAGCGCGCAGTCGTCTTCAAGCGGGCTGGCGGGCTGCTTTTCAGATTTGGCCAATCCAGGATGGTTTTGAAACTTTTGACCAGGTTGACCGGATCACGCCGAAGAGGTCGCTGGGCAAGGGGCCTTCGGCCGCGTATCGGGCATTCTCCAGAAGGTGGTCCAGGTTTGTCGTCCCAGCAATTGCGGAGTGCGCTCCTGGAAGGCTCAGAGTGAAGCGCAGCGCGATCTCGGAGGCACGATCACCTTGCAGAAAATCGTAGCTGAGGTGTCGTAGGCGCTCCCAATATTCCTGGAGATGGGGATACCGGACTGGGTCGAGACGTTGGACACTTTTCCAGAGGGTGTTCGCCAACGGGCGTTTTGCGATCACTCCCAGACCTTTCTGGGTGGCAAGGGGCAACACCGTTTCGATGCCATCCTGGTCCGCTATGTTCAGGGAGATCTCCACAGCTTGGAACTGGCCTGATTGTATGGCGAACAGCACAGCCGGTCTTTCTCCGCTATAACCGATGAAACGCACTTTTCCTGATTTGCGCGCCCGATACAGAACCTCAAGGACTTCCGTTTTTCGGAGAGTCTCTTCGGAACAACTGTGAAGAAACAGGACGTCAAGGTAGTCGGTCTTTAGGCGGTGCAGGCTGCGATGGATGCTCCATTCTAACGAGCGTGGGTGCCAGTCTAACGACTCGTACTCTTCCTCCAGCCCCAGGGAACGCTGGAACCTTCGTTGCAAACGCACAATCAATCCGTTCGGATTGCCTTTAGGCGGAAGACATCGTCCACATTTCGTGGCGACTAGGTACCTTTGTCTACGCCCGCGAAGAGAGCGGCCGATTTTCTCTTCGCTGTCGCCATACATGGCGGCTGTGTCAATCAGATTAACGCCAAGTTCGAGGGCTGCCCCGAACATACGATCGAGAGTTTTGTCTGAAATATCCGCAAATCCGATATTCGCGCCACCAAACCCCAACGCACTCACTTGTAATCCCGTATCACCAAACGGCCTGAGTTCCACGGGAGACAACCGGGTTTGCTGTGCGGAGCGAAATGCGAGCATGGCACGCCTCCCGTAAGGCAATTTAGGGGACTGAGAGCGTGGCGCTAGCCGGTAAGTATTGGCATTGTGACTCAGGTTTTCTTTCTAATGCTTAGGAAGGGGCAGCGCGCCACGGCACGCGCGTGGAGGCGATTTAGGGTTCGGGGACGTTGGCGGAGAATTGGGATTGGTTTTCAGTTTGGGCGAGTTGGCCGCGGAGAGTGGCGGACTCTGCGCGATCTTTTTGGGCTTGCAGGCGGTATTGAACGGAGCCGACTGCGCCGAGGGCGTTGAAGATTTTGCCCATGGCGTCGTTTTTCTTGCCGCTATGTTCGGCTTGATCTACGAAGTTGTCCTGTTCGGCTGCGTCGGCATCGAGTTCGTTGATGCGGCGGACAAGATCCTTGATGCGTTCCTGACGCTGGGCCTGGAGGATTGCGGGATCGGTGGAGGATTCGTTGGCGGCATCCCAGACGGAATCGTCGTACTGCTTTAGAATCGCGGTGAACGCGCGGAGATTGTTGATGCCGTTCTGGTTGCCTTGATTGGCGGAGAGGCGATACCAGGCGAGGGCTTTGCCGTTATCGGGCTGCACGCCCTGGCCGAACTGATACATCCAACCTAACTGATTTTCCGCGTTGCTGTTTCCCTGCCCTGCTGCTTTGTAAAACCAGGACATTGCCTGGCGATAGTCGGTTTGGACGCCGGTGCCGTGCTGGAAGAGGTAGCCGATGTTTTCCTGGGCGTCGGCGTTGCCGTGTTCGGCGGCTTTGTAATACCAGGGGAGGGCTTCGACGTAATCCTGGGGCTGGCCCCAGCCTTCTCCGGCCATGTAGCCGAGCTGGTTTTCGGCGTTGGAGTTTCCGTGTGCGGCGGCACGGCGATACCATGAGATGGCCTGGGCGTAGTCGGGTTTGCCGACGAAGCCGCACTGGTAGAAATAGCCGATCTCCTGTTCGGCGTCGGGATAGTTTTGGTCGGCGGCTTTGTGATAGAGAGCGAGGGCCTGGCGGTAGTCGCGCCGGACACCGCGGCCGTTTTCGAGCATATTGGCGAGATTGAACTGGGCGAGGGCGTAGCCTTGGTCGGAGGCGGAGTGGTAGTAGGCTATGGCGCGGGCGTAGTCTGTTTTTACGCCGAAATTGTGTTCGTACATGTTGCCAAGCTGGTTTTGGGCGGGGGCGAAGCCCTGGTCGGCGGATTGGCGGTACCAGATTAGGGCTTGGGCGTAATCTTGCGCGACGCCGCGGCCGCGGAAATAGAGATTGCCGAGGGCGAACTGGGCTTGGGCGTCGCCGGCCTCGGCTTGGGCGCGGATAGAATAGAGATCGTTGTCGGGAGTGGCGGATGGGGCGGATTGCTGCGTTTGGGCGTGCATGGCGGAACATGGAGCCAAGAGGAACAGAGATGCGAGAGTGACCCTACTTAGAAAGTTCATGGATGAGCCCCCGTCCCAGAGCGATTAGCGAGCAATAGTTAGAAGGCTGGCAGGGGGAGGCGCGTGGGACGATAGACCGCTAGTACCAAAGGTGGGGAATGTGCTTAGTTTTCTACCTTGCTCGGGGGACAGATATCCGACAATCCGAATTATAAGGAACTAGCCGCCCACGGCGCGAAACGTTGTACATCCATTGGGCACAATCTTTCCGGCACCAGGGGAGAGAGTGAGGGCTGCTGGTATTCTTCCCCTTATGTTCTCAATTCCGACCGACTATCGCGCATCCACCTTACGTACCGTAGCATTCGTATTTTCCGTTCTCGTGTTTCTCATTGGCGAGACCGCAATTTGTCCTACTGCCGCCGCTAACAAGGTCAAGCCTTGCACTATAGAATCACTGCCCGATGAATTACAAGTTCGCCTCAGAACGAACTACTCATCGTGGAAGATTCAGGACTTTCCAAGCCTTAGTACTAAAGCAAAAGCGCGGTGGCAAAGGGAAAGACCGCACCGAGGCCAGATGGAACCCGATTGCCCGGGCATTGCTGTTGGACTCTTTAAGACAGACCAACTTTCATTTGCGATTTTGCTGGTTCCAATTGACAAGCCGGATACTGCCTATCGCCTCGTGATTTTCACTTTAAGCGGAGACACTGCGCCTGGTTCCCTTGAGACTGCGGACCAATGGGACAAGGGAGGCGCTGCGAACTACTTCATTCGCCGCGTGCAGATTGCGAAGGTATTCAGTTCGGAATGGATAAGGAAACTCAAGGTCACTGCTAAAGATGGCGTCATGTCAGTGGAGGCAGCTGAGAATGAGTACGGTGTTGACGTCTTTTTTCGGGCCAACGACCAATATCGACATGAGCCCATCGACCACTAGCCCCTCCGGCGCCGCCAAATGATTTGAGTGCCTGATTAGCGCTGTGACCGGAAACTGAACCACTACCAATTTGAGTCGCGTGGGTCGGCACCATGCTTATGGTTTTCCGTCGCCCGGCACGTTGGTGGAGAGGTGCTTGGAGAGGAATTCGCGCATTAGGTTGGTGCCGATTCGGCCGGCTAGGCCAACGGCGGCGTTGGTGAAGACGAGGTTTGCGCCGCGATTTGCTTTGGGGTAGTAGAGATTGGAGAGCGCGCCTGCCGACAGATCGCCGAGAAAATAAGAAGAGTTGAAAACGGTATGGCCGGTATCGCTGCGCGTGAGAAATGCGGAGGTGACTGCGTGCGCGACGCGGGATTTCACGGAGCCAGAGCCCTGGTAGTAGTAGCGCGGATCCTGGTGAAGGAGTGCGGGGAATACCGCATGGGTCAGGAGGTCGCTGGTGCGGCCGTCGGCAAACTTTGCGGCAAACCGTTTGCTGTACCCGGCGGCGCCTTGCCCGTAGCCAGCATAGGAGTTTGTGGCCTGCTCGATGCCGGCGGCCATGCCGACGCCGAGCATGGCAACCGGATCGAACGTGCCACGCATAGCGAGCGAGAATTTCTGTTTCGCGGTGAGCGGGGCGGCGTCATAAATGTAGCTGGTATAGAAATTTGGGAAGAAGCCGACGAGACGCTGCTTTTCTTCGGCCCGTATTTGTTCAGCGGCGATGAATTCGGTGGGACGGACGGTGACCTCTATGCTTGCCGAGGCGACGGATAAGGAGACGTCAGGGACCTCGTAGGCTTGCAGAATTGCTACGGCGAACACTGGGGAGGAAAACGGCGCAAAACCCTTTGCGTTGACGGTGACAAGGTAGGAACCGGCGGGAAGCATTGCAAAACTGAATTCGCCGTTCGCCTCGGACATCATCGTGTGCGGTTGTGATCCGTCTCCATGGCTTAAGCGGACGTTGGCGCCGGAAATGGTGGCGCCGCTTGCGTCGAGCACCGTGCCTGCGACGCTGGCTGAGCCTTCCGCGGAGGGTGATTGCGGAGCAGAATTCTCGGGGTATGGATGCGGTAGAGGCGTGTCCGGGAGGGAGACGTCGTTGATCCTTCGTGTGGGTATTTGTTGCTGAGCGAGCGCCCCAGCAGGAAGAATAGAACACAAAAGCAACACGCCGGCGAGAAGAGCTTGGAGAAAGGGGCTGGAGACAAATCTAAAAGCGAGCATCAGTGGTAAGGAGGAAGCCGCTGAGTGAGGTTGAGCGACACCGATGCGGGCTGTGCGGAGGCAAGTAGACGGAACCATGCGGAAGTCACCACAAGCAAGCTACGCTACGGTAGGGTAACTTGCCTGTTCAGAACGAGACACAGGACTTTGCACTAGAGGCCATCGCATAAATCGAGGGCGGGTCATTGCAAAGCTTTCTTCAGGGGCTAAAGCCCCAGTGACTCTTCGCTTTACGTCGGGGCTGAAGCCCCGACCTCCTAAAGAACTAAATGTGAGACAACTTCTAGCGCTTTTTGACTTCCTGGCGAACGCATATTAGAAAGCGAGCGGTTAGAGCTTGAATGGCGGCAAAAACGTGAGTGGCTGGACGGAAATGGGAGGGGCCGATAGACTGGTTGTTTATGCTTCGATTCTATACGGCGGGTGAGTCGCATGGGCAGGGGCTGCTGACGTTTTTGTCTGGGCTGCCGGCGGGATTGCGCGTGGATGCCGAGTTTATCAATCATGAGTTGCACCGGCGGCAGTTGGGATATGGGCGCGGCGGGCGGCAGAAGATTGAGAAGGATGCGGCGGACATTTTTGCGGGCGTGCGGCACGGGCAGACGATCGGGGCGCCGATTGCGCTGAGGATTGAGAACCGGGATTGGGCGAATTGGGAGAAGATTCTGCCCGTTGGGGCTTCGGACGCGGCGGAAACGCAATCGCGGAAATTGACGGCGCCGCGGCCGGGGCATGCGGATTTGGCGGGTTCGCAGAAATTCAATTTTCATGACGCGCGGTATGTGCTGGAGCGGGCTTCGGCGCGGGAGACGGCGGCGCGGGTGGCAGCGGGAGCGTTTGCGAAGCTTCTACTGAAAGAGTTTGGGACGGAGATTGCGAGCCACGTGATCCAGGTGGGGCATGTGCGGCTGGAACGCGCGGCGAAATGGGAAGAGATTCGGGCGGTGTGCGGGGATTTGGAGTCACCGCTGCGATGCGTAGACGCGGCGGTGCAGGAAAAGATGAAGGCGGAAGTGGACGCGGCGCTGAAGGCCGGCGATACGGTGGGCGGCGTGTTTGAGATTGTTGCGCACAACGTGCCGGTGGGATTGGGGTCGCACGCGCAGTGGGATGAAAAATTGGATGGAAGATTGGCGCAGGCTTTGATGAGCGTGCAGGCGGTGAAGGGCGTGGAGATTGGGGCGGGGATACTGGCGGCGGGGTCGTACGGTAGCGAAGTGCAGGATGAGATTTCGTACGACAAAGCGGGGAAGAGATTCCGGCGGTCGAGCAATCGGGCGGGCGGTTTGGAAGGCGGGATTACGAACGGCGAGGACGTGGTGATCCGCGGGTACCTGAAACCGATTTCAACGTTGCGGAAGGCGATGGGAACGGCGGACATGGTGACGAAGGAGCCGGTGCGGGCAGCGTATGAGCGTTCGGACTGGTGCGTGGTGCCGGCGGGAGGGGTGGCGGGCGAGGCGATGACGGCACTTGTGCTGGCGGACGCTTTTCTGCAAAAATTCGGAGGAGATTCGCTGGCGGAGATGCGGCGGAATTTCGAGAGCTATGGCCGACAAATCGACGAGTTCTAAGGGATCCACGGTGACCGCCGAGACGACGGTGGCGACGCCTAAGGGGAAGATTTATCCAATCGTGAAGTACGGCGATCCGGTGCTGGAGAGGCCTGCGGCGACGATCACGAAATTTGACGCGGAGCTGGAGACGCTGGTTGAAGATATGTTCGCGTCGATGTACGCGGCGAATGGCGTGGGGCTGGCGGCGCCGCAGATCGGGAAGAGTCTCCGGCTGGCGGTAGTGGACGTGACGGTGGGAAAAAATCCGGAAGCGAAGATTGTGCTGGTGAATCCGGAGATCGTTCACGCGGAAGGCGAAGTGCGGGAAGAGGAAGGGTGCCTTTCGGTGCCGGGATTCCGCGGGTACGTGGTGCGGCCACAATTTGTGACCGTGCGTGCGCAAAACGCGAAGGGCGAGACGTTTGAGATTCGCGGGGAGAATCTGCTGGCGCGGGCGTTTTGCCACGAGATCGATCACCTGCACGGAATTTTGTTTTTGACGCATCTGAGCATGCTGAAACGGGATTTGATCAAGCGGAAGATCAAGAAATTACGGAAAGAGGGCGAGTGGTAGTTCGCGCGCGCCAACGGGTGAACCGCCCGTGAGCCGGATGCGCATCGTATTTTGTGGCACGCCGCAGTTTGCAGTTCCTTCCTTGAAATACCTCCTGGCACAAAATGATTTTGAGATTGTGAGCGTGTATACGCAGCCGGACCGTCCGCGAGGGCGGGGGCAGGAGGTTTCGTTTTCGCCGGTGAAGGAAGCGGCGGTGGCGGCGGGATTGGACGTGCAGCAGCCGGCGAAGGTGCGGGCGCCGGAGGTGGAAGAGCATCTACGCGAGCTGGCGGCGGATGCGATTGTGATTATTGCGTACGGACAGATTATTCCGGCGCGGTTGCTGCCGATTCCGCGACTGGGGTGGATCAATTTGCACGCTTCCCTGCTGCCGAAGTATCGCGGGGCTGCGCCGATTCAGTGGGCGATTGCGAGCGGGGAGACGGTGACGGGAAATACGACGATGCGGATTGATGCGGGGATGGATACGGGAGAGATGCTGCTGCAGGAGGAGTTGAGGATTGGCACGGAGGAGACGGCGCCGGAGTTGGCGGGGCGGTTGGCGGACATGGGCGCGCCGTTGATGGCGAAGACTCTGCGGGGGTTGGCTAGCGGAGAATTGGCCGGGCTAGCGCAGGATCATGCGTTGGCTACGATGGCGCCTATGTTGAAGCGGGAGGATGGACGGATTGATTGGGGGCGGACGGCGACGGAGATATTTAACCGGATGCGCGGGTTCGCGCCGTGGCCTGGGGCGTATACGGAGTTTCGCGGGCAGATGTGCCATTTGCGGGGGAAGCCGGTTGCAGAGCTGATAACGGGCGAGCCGGGGGCGATTTTGGTGGAGAGGGATTTGGTGAGAGTGGTTTGCGGTGCGGGAAGCGGGTTGGAAATTACGCACGTCAAACAGGAGGGGCGGAAGGAGATTTCGGCGGGGGAGTTTGCGCGTGGGGCAAGAGTGGTGAGCGGCGAGAAATTTGGGAAGTGACGGGGATGTTTGATTAAGAGAAGAGAAAAGCGCTCTGCCCCTTCGAGGCTCAGGGTAGACAGGAATGGCTCCGCCAGGGGGCAAAGTTGGGTGGTTGGGTTTCATCCGTAAAAGCGGGAGCTTCGCTCCCGCACTCAAAAGTAAGAGGGGCCACCCTTCCTTACAGGATGCGATTGCGCCGTGGTTGATTCGGATGATGGGGAAATGAGGGGAGAAGGACAAAATTCGTTTCGCTCGGGGCAAGCACGAGTGGCTGTGCCACGTGAAGAATTTTGGTGGTTGGGTTGAAGTCGCAAAAGCGGGAGCTTCGCTCCCGCACTCAAAAGCAACCCAAGAAGGCGGCGTAAAGCCGCCCCTACGGGTTGAGGGATTGGAACGTGGTGGTTTGCGTGGGGACTAGCGGTGCGTCATACTCGGGAATCGCTGCGGTACGTTTGAGTTGAGTGATTGGGAGCCTAGCTTACTTATGCCGAGCCTGCCTGTTTGTTTGCTTACACGAGGAAAATTTGGAGCTGCGCGGATGCTGGCGCGGCGCGTTGCTTGCTTTGCGCTTGCGGCGCAACTGGTTGGGTTGCCGGGATTGGCGGCAGCGGGAGAGAAGGATAAACCCGCGGCGAAGGCGGCGCCAGCTGGGGACGCGATGCTGCAGACGATGCAGGCGGAGCTGAACCGGGCGAAGACGGATCTGGCGAAGAGCGATCCGGCTCCTTATTTTCTGAGCTACACGGTTTACGACCAGGACCAGATTTTTATTGCCGGGGCGTATGGGGCCCTGCTTTCTGATACGGCATCGAAGCGGCGGAACACGGATGTGACGATGCGCGTGGGGACGCCGGAGCTGGACAACACGCATGGGCAGAGCCGGTCGAGCGGGATGACATCGGGCAATTTGCCGCTGGAGGACGATCCGGACGCGACGGCGCGGGTGCTGTGGGAATTGACGGATCGGGAGTACAAGCGGGCGGCGCCGGCGTATTTGAATGTGAAGACGAACACGGCGGTGAGGGCGGAGGAAGAGGATAAATCGCCGGATTTTTCGAAGGCCGACCCGAAGACGCACGTGGGAGAGAAGTTGACGGCGCCGCCGTTTGACAAGAAGGCGTGGGAAGACGAAGTGCGGCGGGTGTCGGGGGCGTTCCGGAAATACGGGGACGTTTATTACGCGACGGTGATTCTGCAGGTGGGTTCTTCGAATGCGCGGATGGTGTCGAGCGAGGGCGCGGCGATTGAGACGCCGAACGCGTCGGCGCGGTTGGTGATGGAAGCACAGACGCGGGCGGACGACGGGATGGATCTGCTGCGCGTGGAAACTTTCCAGGCGCCGGCGGCGAGTGGATTGCCGAGCGAAGCGGTGCTGATGGAAAAGGCCGCGAAGATGGCGGCGGACTTGAAGGATCTGCGAAAAGCGCCCGTGGCGGAGCCTTATGACGGACCGGCGTTGCTGAGCGGGCGGGCGGCGGCGGTGTTTTTCCACGAAGTGCTGGGGCACCGGATGGAAGGACACCGGCAACGAGATGAAGAAGAGGGACAGACGTTCACGAAGAAGGTCGGGCAGGAAGTGCTGCCGAAGTTTTTGAGCGTGGTTGACGACCCGACGGTTGGAGAAATCAACGGGATGAAGCTGGCGGGGACGTATGAGTTCGACAATGAAGGGACACCGGCACAGAAGGTAGTGGTGATTCAGGACGGGGTGCTGAAGAATTTTCTGACGTCGCGGATGCCGATCAAGGGATTCGACAAGTCGAACGGGCACGGGCGGAATCAGCCGGGACTGATGCCGACGGGGCGGCAGGGGAATTTGATTGTGACGTCGAGCCAGAAGGTCCCCGAGGCACAGTTGAGGCAGATGCTGATCGATGAAGCGAAAAAGCAGGGGAAGCCTTACGGACTTTATTTCGACGACATTCAGGGAGGATTTACGCTGACGACGAGGTCATTGCCGCAGGCGTTCCAGGTGCTGCCGGTGATTGTATATAAGGTATACGCCGATGGGCGGCCGGACGAGCTGGTGCGGGGCGTGGACATTGTGGGGACACCGCTGGCGGCGCTGACACGGATTATTACGACGGGCGACACGCAGCATGTGTTCAACGGAGTTTGCGGAGCGGAGAGCGGAAGCGTGCCGGTGTCGGCGGTGGCTCCGGCGATGCTGTTCAGCGAGATGGAAGTGCAGAAACGCGCGCATGGAAGAGAGCGGCCGCCGATTTTGCCGGCGCCGGGCGCGGATAACGACAAGGAAACTTCGACGGGGGTGAAGCCGTGAGCGGGCTGATGCGGTGGAGGAACGGAGTAAGTTTGCTTGCGGCGGCGATGTTGCTGGCGGGAACGGGGAGCGTGCGGACGAGCGCGGCGGCTTCGGAAGATTTTGACGGAGACGCACCCACGGCGAAGGCGCATGAGGTGGCGAAGGGCGACGTGCTTCTGGAAGCGCTGCTGACGGAACTGGACCGGTCGAAGGACCGGCTGAAGATGGACCAGGTGAAGTCGCCGTACTACATCGAATACCGCGTGGAGGATGTGGAGAATTATGACGCGGAGGCGGCGTTTGGGGCGCTGCTGAATTCGCAGCGGCAGCATATCCGCGTGTTGCGCGTGGTGGTGCGCATCGGTGAATACAAGCAGGACAGTTTTTACGGGCCGGGGATGGGCGGAGCGACAATTTTGCCGCTGGACGACGATCCGATCGCGCTGCGGCGGCAGATCTGGCTGATGACGGATGAGGCGTACAAATCGGCGGCGGATGCGTACGCGGAGAAACTTTCGGCGCTGAAGCAGTTCAGCGCGGACCCGAATCCGATTGACGATTTTGCGGCGGCGCCGGTGGTGACGAAGGTGGAGCCGGTGGTTTCCATGAAGTTGGACGAGGGCGCATGGAGGCGGACGATTCAGGAGATGACCAACCTGTTCCGGAAATATCCGGAAGTGCAGATGGTGTCGGCGTCGGCGCGCTTCAGCGCGGTGAATCAATATTTTGTGAACTCGGAAGGCACGATTGTGCGGAACGGGCGTGTGAATTCTTCGGTAACGCTGAATGGAGCGGCGCAGGCGGCGGACGGAATGCGGCTGCAACGGAATCCTTACTGGACGGAAGCGCGTCCGGAGGATTTGCCGAAGCGGGAAGAGCTGCTGAAGGAGACGGCGAAAGCACTGGACACTTTGAAAGCGTTGCGCGAGGCGCCGATTGTGGAGGAGTCGTACCGCGGACCGGTGCTGTTTACGCCGGATGCGGCGGACGACATTATGGCGGGGCTGGTGGGCGGAAATATTCTGGGGCGGAAGCCGCAACTGGGGAAGCCGAACCGGACGGTTGGAGCGTTTGCGACGAGTTACAAGACGCGAATCCTGCCGAAGTTTTTGAGCGTGGTGGACGATCCGACGATGAAGGAGTTTGACGGGAAGAAGCTGGTCGGGTCGTACGATGTGGACAGCGAAGGCGTACCGGCGCAGGCGGTGAAGGTGGTGGGCGACGGGACATTGGAGAATTACCTGGTGGGACGGCAGCCGATCCGGGACTTCCCTTCCTCGAATGGACACGGGCGGGCTTCGCCGGGGACGGCGGCGTTTCCTACGATTGGGACGCTGATTTTCAAGAGCTCGGAACCGGAACCGGCGGCGGAGTTGAAGAAAAAATTGATGGCGATGGCCGGAGACCAGGGCAAACAGTATGGATACCGGGTGGATACGCTGGGGCCGGGGAATGCGCCGCGACTGCTGTATCGCGTGTACGCTTCGGACGGGCGTGAGGAACTGGTACGCGGAGCGGTGTTTAATGAGCTGGACGTGCGGGCGCTGCGGAACGATCTGGTGGCGCTGGGGAACGATCCGCTGGTGAGTAACCGGGCGGGAGGCGTGCCGCAGACGATTATCGCGCCGTCGCTGCTGTTTGATGAGTTGGAAGTGAAGCGGGCGGATACGAGTAAGGAGAAGTTGCCGGAGTATCCGATGCCGGAGTTGAAGAAGTGACTGGTGACTGGTTTCGAGCGGAGCATATTGTGGCTGGTAGCTGGTTTGGGTGGAGCCGGTGGACACCGTAAAAGAGGAAGCTTCGCTTCCGCACTCAAAAGGTAGAGGATGACGATCCGGGAACGATTGGAATGGCTGAGCCGGATGGCGTTTCTGGTGTTTATTCTGGCTTCGGCGGCGTTTTTGAGCGCGATTACCGCGATGCGCGTGGCTATCCATGGCCGCGAAGTTTCCATGCCTAATCTGGTGGGAAGGAATGTGGCGGAGGCGAGCCAGTCGCTGCGGTCGAAGGGATTGGTGTTGCGGGTGGCGGACCGGCTGTACAGCGATTTGCCGATCAACCAGGTGGTGAGGCAGACGCCGCCGCCGGGGATGCTTATGAAGGTGTCGCAGCAGGCGCACGTGGTGCTGAGCCTGGGACAGAAGCAACTGGAGATTCCTTCGCTCGAAGGAAACACGCTGCGGGCCGCGCGGATTGAGTTGTTGCGGGAAGGATTACAGGTGGGAGAAGTTTCGAGCGTGTCCATACCGGATGAGACGCCGGAGACGGTGCTGCTGCAGAATCCGAAGGAGGGGAGAAATGCGGCTACACCGAGAGTGGATGTGCTGGTGGCGGGGATACCGCGGGAAGAAAGTTACGTGATGCCGTATTTGATTGGGTTGAGCGAGATCGAGGCGCAGCGGCGGTTGGACCTGGCGAAACTGAAGAGGAAGCTGAACTATTTGTCGGCGCCGCAGTGGCCGCACGCGTCGGTGATCGACCAGGCACCGCTGGCGGGGACGAGGATTGGGATGAGTTCGGAAGTGGAATTGACGGTGGCGAACTGAGAGGCAGCTAACAGTCGACAGTCGACAGCTTGAAGATGTGCGGGCTCCCGGGGTTTTTGCCGGGGGCTATTTTTTTGCTTGGGGCTGAGATTACGGAAGATATAGAGGAGAAGGCTTGCGGGCTTGGATTGTTTTGGGCGGATTCGTGGAACATTCGGAGGGGTGGGTTCGTCCTTGTGGAAGGGTGTGATGGAGGTGTGTATGCGTGTGGTTGGCGGATTGATGTTGCTGGTGGCGGCGGGGCTGGTTGCGGGCGATTGCCGGGGGCAGCAACCGATCAAGTTGGATGTGAATCTGGTGAATGTGGCATTCACGGCGCGGGATGCGCAGGGGAAGCTGGTGGAAAACTTGAAGCGGGAAGATGTGGAGCTGCAGGAAGACGCGGTGCCGCAGAAGATTGAGTTTTTTGCGCGGAGCACGGATTTACCGCTGACACTGGCGCTGATCGTGGATGTGAGCGGGAGCCAGGATGAGTTTGGGAAAAAGCATAAGAAGGACCTGGAAGTTTTTTTGAAGGAAATATTGCGGCCGCAGGACCGGGTGCTGCTGGTCTGCTTTGGCAATCACCTGCGGCTAGTGAGCGATTACACGAATTCGGCGGAGGAGATACTGGAGAACTACAAGGAATTCGATAAAGGGAAAAAACATTTTGCGGAGATTGGGCCGGTGGAGGATCGCGACCTGGGGACGGCGTTTTACGATTCGATTTATTACAGCGTGACGGAGAAACTGGCTGCAAGCGGCGGGCGGAAGGCGATATTGATGTTCAGCGACGGCGAGGACAATTCGAGCTCGCACAATATGATGACGGCGATCGAGACGGCGCAGGCGGAGAATGTGCCCGTGTACTCGATCCGGTATACGGAGAAAAAGCACGGGAAGCTGACGGCGCGGAACAAATATGGAATCAGCGTGATGGACCGCGTGGCCAAGGAGACGGGCGGAGCGCACATTGATGCCGAGGAGACGGACCCGCACACGTATTTCCGGCAGATTGCGGAAGAGTTGCGAACGTCGTATGAGGTGGGGTATTACCCGTCGAATCGGGCAAAGGACGAGACGTTTCGAAAGATTGTGATTCGGACGAAGGTAGAGGGAGTGAAGGTGAGGGCGAAGACGGGGTACTTTGCGCGGTGAGGTTGCGGGCGGGTGCTTCTTAGATCGATTTGTTGAACATTGGAAGTCTTGCCACGGTCCCTCCACTTCGTGGCCGGCGCGCCAAAAGACGGCGCGGAAGAAAAACCGGCCACTGCGGTCCCTTCGGCTTCGCTCAGGGCAGGCGGGATGACAGAGAAAGGCAACGGAAAAGAGAAGTTACTTGGTGGACTCTTTTCTGTGCAGGTCGGTGCAGACGGAAACGGCGGTGTTGGGGTCGACGGCGCTATCGCCGCCTTCGATGTGGCGGATGATGCCGTCTTTGTCGATGACGATGTTGGCGCGCAAGGCCCACTGAAAGGTGTCGCCCTTTTGTTCGTAGGCTTTGAGGATGCCGTAGGAAGTGAGCATTTTCTTGTTCATGTCGCTGAGGAGGGGAAATTTGATGCCGATCTGTTTGGCGAAAGCGGCGTTTGCCGCGGGGCTGTCCATGCTTACGCCGAAAACTGCCGTGTCGTTTGCATCAATCTTGCCGGAATCGAGTCCAGACTGGACCGCCTGGAGTTGCTTCGTTCAACCACCTGTGAAGGCCAAAACATAAACGGCCAGAAAGACATTTTTCTTGCCGTGAAAATCGCTGAGCTTGACTGATTTCCATTGATCACTGAGCAGGGTGAAATCGGGAGCCGCGTCGCCGACTTTAAGGGAGAGTTTGGCGACTTCGTCTTTGTTTTGGGGGCCGGCGGAGAGTGGGACAGTTGCGGATACGGAAGCTAGCAATAAGGCGGAAGCGAGAAGGCGGTTCATTGGGACTCCTAGATGGATTCTGCGCGTAAATTAATGATAACCGGGGACCGGGGTTGTGGAGTAGAGGAAAGTTTTTAGGAGAAGAGAGTTCAAAGTCCAAGGTTGAAAAGTTCAAGAGTTCAACAGGGAAGGGCTCATGAACAAGGGGTCTCACAGGCGAGTGGACAGCGTGTTTTGCGCAGTGAGGTGTGGGACGTTGGGGGAAAAGAAAAACTGAAGAGAAGAGGATTGGTGACGTTGGAACGTAAGAACCCACCTATCGCAAAAAGCGCGAAAGGTGGGGCACCCTCAAGATCAGTTGTTGGATGCCCTGACGTAAATCCAAGAGCGGCCCGCCGAAGACGGCAGGCCCTACAAAGGGTGATTAGCGGAGATAGCCCCAGTTGTGGAGTTTGTCGGAGTCTTCGACCCAGCGGTCGCCGATATCGGTGCGGTAGTACATGTTGGGGATGAGAATGTTTTTGATGCGGGAGTAGGCTTGGACCTGGGCTTGTTTCATGGTTTGGCCGAGGCCGCAGACGATGAGGACGACTCCGGAGGTGCCGGCGACGAGCCACTGCTGATTGACGATTTTCACGTCTTCGATGTGGATGCCTTCGGTGGAAGGACGCTTGAAGACGATGGCGGCGTTCTTGGAGAAGGATTCGAAGGTGGCTTCGTCGTCGAAGGGGAATGGAGGGACGACGATGCGGATGCCAACCTGGAAGCCGCTGCGGGTACGCCACTTGGGATCGAGGCCCTGCGCGAGTTCCCAGAAAAAATCGCTGATGGGAGTGAGGATGCCTTCCTGCTGGATGCTGATGGTGGGATAGCCGAAGCGGGAAGTGAATTCGAGCGGGTAGATGCCGTTGTTGTTGACGATGCAGTTGACGTCGATATAGCCGATGTAGCCTTCCTCGGCGAGCTTCGGTTCCATTTTGAGCAAGGTGCGGTTGAAGAGGGCGTTGGGCTCGCTCCAGAACATGGAGGTGCCCATTTCGCCGGTGGGAGGACCGACTTCGCCGGGGAATAATTTTTTGTGTTCGAAATTGATATTGATGGGATTGATGAATTTTTTGCCATTGAAGAAGCCGCCGACGGCGACTTCGACGCCGTTGACGCGGCGCTGCAACTGGAAAACCTTTATTTCATCGGAGAAGGCTCTTTTGTAGGCCTCGAGCATGCCGACGACGTCGTCGCCGTTTTCTTCCTCGCCGACGAAGAGGCGGCGTTTGACGTTCTGGGCTTCGCCGCTGGGTTTGATAACGTAGCGGTCGGGATTTTTCTTGACGAATTCGATGGCGGGATCGAAGGAGTCGAATTCCTGGTAAGGGATGATGGTGACGCCGGCCTTTTTGAGTTCTTCCTGGCCGAAGGAGCGGTCGTCTTCGAGATTGTCGGTATAGGCTGTGCCGCCGATTACCGGTTTTCCGGAGGCGCGGAGGACCTGGGCTTTGGCGCCCTGGCCGAGGGTGTCGTCGAAGACGATGATGTCGGCCCATTTGCAATCTTTTTCGTAGTCGCTGGATTTGGGGACAAAGCCGTCGGCGATGTCGCGTTCTTTTTCGTTTTCGACGTAATAGCGGACTTCGTGGCCTTCCTTGACTACCTGCCAGGCGATGTCGCCGATCAAGCTGGAGAGAGAAACGAAGAGAAATTTCTTTTTGTCCATGAGAGAGGCCGCTTCCCTCCGGGGATGAGCGGGTTGGAAACATTGTAGTTAGAGATGGGAGAGATGGATATTACAAAACGTTGAAAAATGGAGCAGGGGGCGACGGAAAGGTGCAGCGCTTATCCTAGGCGATTTGGGAAATGGTAGAGATCTTGCCACGGTCCCTCCGCTTCGTGGCCGGCGCGCCCAAATGCGGCGCGGAAGAAAATACCGGCCACTCCGGTCGGGATGACAGAATTAGAAACAGGAAAAGGCGAAGAAGAGAAGAGAGCTTTTGGCGCTAGGGCGTAAGAGCCCACCCTTCGCAAAGTGCGCGAAGGATGGGGCACCCTCAAGTTCATTTGTTGAGTGGCCCAACCGAGATACACAAGAGGCGGGCGGAAAACCTTGGGGATGGGTGGGCGCATCACAGGGCAGAGGCTGGCGTACTGGGCGCGGGGGCAAAGTTCGCGGGGACCTGTCCTTTCGTTCAGGTATACTAGCGGGAGCCAGCGAGCGGCGAAGGTTGCACCCAACCATCCAGGAGCCGCGGCGCGGAGCCAGACTAGCCAATGTGAGGTGAGGATTGAGGCGACTACCGCTTCTTCTCTTGAGTGCGTTTGTGCTGGTGTCGACCAGCCAATCGAATGCCCAGATTTTACACAAGAAGAAAAAGACGAATAAGTCGACGGATGCAACGAACACGGCCGAGCCGGACAAACAGCTCTACGACAAGGCCATGAACGACATCAAGCACGGGCGCCACGAAGTGGGGCGGCTGGGCCTGCAGACGCTGATCAATACGTATCCGGACAGCGAGTACCTGGCGAAGGCCAAGCTGGCGATTGCGGATTCGTATTTTAAGGAAGGCGGGACCGCGAACACGACACAGGCGGTGGCGGGGTATAAGGACTTCATTGTGTTCTTCCCTTTCCTGCCGGAAGCGGCGTACGCGCAGATGCAGGTGGCGATGGCCAACTACAACGAAATGGCCAAGTCGGACCGCGACAGCACGCACGCGAAGCTGGCTGAAGAGGAGTTTCAGACGTTTCTGCAGAAGTATCCAAAGGATCCGCTGGGGCCGAAAGCGGAGCAGCGGTTGCGCGAAGTGCAGGAAGTTCTGGCGGAAGGACAGTTCCGGATTGCGTACTACTACTACGTGAAGGGCGACCGGAGGGCGGCGGCGGGAAGACTGGCGCCGCTGGTGGGGCGCTACCCGTTGTACAGCAAATCGGATGAAGCGCTGTGGATGCTTGGCGACGTGTTTGAGAAGAGCGAGCGGAAAGATGTTGCCGGCGCCTATTACACGATGCTGGTGAAGAATTATCCACTTTCCAAAAAAGCGCCACTGGCGAAAGACAAGTTGAAGGCTTATGGAGTGCCGATTCCGCAGCCGGACGCGAAGGCTCTTGCTTGGATGACGGCGGAACAGAACGCTCCGCGACCGAAGGAAACGCCGGCACACCGGGCGATGGGCATGCTTCACAGCGGGCCGGATGTTCATACAACGGCGCAGTCGGGAAGGCCGCAAATGGAGCCGGAAGCGGATAATGGGCCGACGGAGACGTTGGGCGGGGGAAACCGTACGACGCTGGTGGGAGGTGGAGGAGGCGGGGCAGCAAGTTCATCACCCGCCGTGGTTGATACGGTGAGGCCAGGCGACCCGAAACCGGCGGGTGCGGAAGATACGACGTCAGGGACGGGCGATAGCGGGGCTGCGACGAACGCCGACGGAACCGCGGCAAATGCGACGGACGCGGCAGCTCCGGCGGATGCGGCGAAGACGGATGCTGCGACTACTGCCGATCCTGCCAAGACGGATGCGACGGCTACAGACACGGTGGCGACGGACGCGACGAAGACTGCGGCGCCAGCAGCTGCAGATGCGAATACCAACCAGAAGGAATCGAGCAGCAAGAAGAAGGGGTTGAAGAAGCTGATACCGTGGTAACGGTGGGGGAACCGACCTAAAGGTCGGCCACTACAAAATCAAGAAGAGGGGCTAGCCCCTCCCCTACAAAGTGAAGAGCGGCCCGCCTCAGAAGGCGGGCCCTACGAGGCGGAGAGGGGAAAGAAAGCGGCGAGCCCCTTGTCCGTTGGTACAGGTTGTTGCTTCGGCACAGAGCGTAGTCGCTTCCGACACACCCACGATTGTCCTGATTGACGCATTCAAATCAGGGTGCTCCAATACATTTTGTATCACTGTCTCCCGGTTGAAATGGGTGTCTGGAGGACGTTCGGTGGCCAAGATTCTGGTGGCGGACGACAACAGCAACATACAGAAGATGGTCGGGCTGGCCCTGAAAGACCATGGCATCGAGGTCATCGCCGTCGGCAACGGTGAGGCAGCGGTGCGGAAGATCTCCGATATCCATCCGGACCTGGTTTTGGCAGACGTGTTCATGCCCGTACGGAACGGGTATGAAGTCTGCAAATACGTAAAAGATGATCGCACGCTTTCCCACATCCCCGTGATTCTGCTGGTGGGAGCATTTGATCCCCTGGATGAGCAGGAAGCACAGCGCGTGGGTGCGGATGGGGTTTTGAAGAAGCCGTTTGTGCCGCCAGACCCGTTGATTTCGATGGTGAAGTCCGCGCTGCAGCGAGCGGGTGTTTCGTTGGAGAAAGCACCTGCGGCGGCGGAAAAAACTGCGGAGAAAGCTCCGGCAAGTGGAGCACGCGTCGCGAAAGAGGTTTTGAGCCCGGTGGGAGCTGCCAAGCTGGCGGCGGTGACCGCGATACCCGAAGCCGAAGCGGAACCTGTGCTGGGATCGTTCAACAAGCCGGGACCGGCGTCAGTGAAATTTGCGGCCGGGAGTGAGCCAGTGGCGTTTGGAAGCCTGCTGGAAACTCCTGAAGCGGAAGAAGACATCGCGTTCACGGCCAAGCCTTCCGATGCATTGGAAGCGGCAAGGCACTGGGGCACCTCGACGGAATCGGACGAGGTGGAAGAAGAGGAAGAAGAAGGATCCGGGCACGGTGCGTGGCGGCCGGCTGGATTGGAAGAATCGCTGGAACAGATTGCGACCTCCGAGGCCAATGCGAAAGTGCAGGATTGGCGAGAGGAAGGATTTCACGGAAGTTCGCCTGCGAATGGCGCGGCGGGACAGAACTGGTCGCCGTTGGGGGGCGCTCCGGCAGAGGAATCGGTGGAAGCTCCGCGAGCGGGAGTTTCGACATTGGAGAGCAAACCGGTTGAAGCGCATGCCCCGTTTGCGGGAGATGCTTGGGCGGCGGCACTGGCAACGACGGTGCAGGAAAAGATTACGGGAGCGAATGAACAAGCCGTGGAAACGGCTGCTCCGATGGATGTGAATGCGACGGTGATTGAGCCAGTAACGCAGAGCGTGGAAGCGGCGGGGCCCGCGAACTGGGCAAGCGTGACGGATACGCCGTGGGAACTGGAAGCGAAGAAAGCGTCGCTGCTGGCGGCAACTTGGGATGCGCCGGCGCCTTCGGTGCCACCGAGTGTTGCGTCGGCTGAACAGTTTTTGCAGGAAGAGCCGGCTGCGGCGGTGAACGAGGCTCCGAGCGCGGTGGTGAACGAGTTTGTGGAGCAGGGCGAGTCCCATGGGGCTCCGGAAATCGGCCAGGAGCAGCAGGTTGAGGCGAATCATGCGCCAGCGGCTGACGTTGCGGGAAACCTGGATGAATTGCCTGCTTTGGATTTTTCGGCGTCGGAAACGGTGACGGAATCGGCTTATGCTTCGAGCGCGCCCGCGGAGGTGAATGGGACGCAGGAAACGCTGGGTTATCCGGAAACAGAGGCGGACTTTGTTTCGCACATGGAGCCGCCCGCGGCGGAAGAACCTGTTCACGCGAGCGAACCGGTGGAAGAGGTGATGCACCACGCGGAACCAGCGGCGGCTGGGCAAGTGGATATGGAGGCCCTGGTGGCGCGGGTGGTGGCGAAGATGAGCCCGGACGTGCTGCAGCGAGTGACGCAAGAGATTTTGAAACCGGTGATTGAGGCGTTGATTAAGGACGAGTTGGCGTCGAAGAGATAAGATTGGATTTATAGGAGTTTTGGGAAAGGCCACCCGATGGGTGGCCTTTTTTGTTTTTGGGGGCGGGCGGCGATTATTGGGAAAATGCGAATTCCCTGCTCGCGGAAGGCGCGGGGGCGGGGTTGGTGCAAGATATTCAGTTGGGTGGTTTTGTTGAATTCGTAAAAGCGGAGGCTGCGCCTCCGCACTCAAAAGTCGGAGTTGGCCGCCTGAAGGTGGCCGCTACGCGAGGCGAATTGACGGCGCTGCGGGGTAACCTTATATTCAAGGATTACCTTGCGAGGGTTAGAGCGCGCCTTGTGGTGGTGCGCTTGAAGACTGGGAGAACGCATCGAGATGCCGCGGGAAATCGCCAAGACGTACGAACCGAAACAGATTGAGCCTGGGTGGGCGGAATACTGGGTGAAGGAAGAGTTGTTTAAAGCCGACCCGGGGAAGGCGGGCCCGGTGTTTTCGATTGTGATTCCGCCACCGAACGTGACCGGGTCGCTGCACATCGGGCACATGCTGGAACATACGGAGATCGATATTCTGACGCGCTGGCACCGCATGCGCGGGTACAACACGTTGTATCTGCCGGGGACAGATCATGCGGGGATATCGACGCAGCGCGTGGTGGTGAAGCAGTTGATGGATCAGGGGATTGACTATCACAAGCTGGGGCGTGAGGAGTTTGAAAAGCGGGTTTGGGCCTGGAAGGCAGAAGCCGGCGGACAGATTGTTGAGCAGATGAAGGGGATCGGGGAGAGCTGCGACTGGTCGCGAGAGAGATTTACGCTGTCGCCGGAAATGTCGAGGGTGGTGCGTAAGGTCTTCGTGCAGCTTTATAACGAAGGGTTGATTTATCGCGAGACGCGGCTGGTGAACTGGTGCCCGGTTTGTTTAACGGTGCTGAGCGATTTGGAGGTAACCCACGAAGAGCGAGTCGGACACTTGTGGCACATCCGCTATCCGGTGGCCGGGACGAACGAATATGTAGTCGTGGCAACCACGCGGCCGGAGACGATGTTGGGGGATACGGCGGTGGCGGTGCATCCGGAGGATGAGCGGTACGCTCACCTTGTGGGCAAAAAGGTGATGCTGCCGCTAATGAACCGGGAAATCCCGATCATTGCAGACCCAATGGTGGACCGGGAGTTTGGGACCGGAGCGGTGAAGATTACGCCGGCGCACGATCCGAATGACTTCGAAGTGGGTAAGCGGCATGGGCTCGAAGAGATTGACGTGATGACGGACGACGGGCACATGAACGCTCACGCGGGGGCTTATGCAGGACTGGATCGCTTTGTTGCGCGGAAGAAGATTGTGGAGGACCTGAAGGCCGGCGGCTTGCTGGAGAAGGTCGTGGAACACACACACGCGATTGGAATTTGCGAACGCAGCAAGACGATTGTGGAGCCGCGCATATCTACCCAATGGTTCTGCGCGATGAAGGGGTTGGCGGCTCCGGCGCTTAAAGCGGTACGTGATTTCGAACTGGGAAAAGAAAATACCATCCAAATTGTGCCGGACAACCGGAGGCAGGAATTTCTGAACTGGCTGGACAACATACGAGATTGGACGATTTCGCGGCAGCTTTGGTGGGGGCACAGGATTCCGGCGTGGTATTGCGGGGGTTGTGGGCAGATCATCGTCGCGGAAGAAGCGCCAACGAAATGCACGAAGTGCGGCGGCGAGTTGAAGCAGGATCCGGATGTGCTGGATACGTGGTTCAGCTCAGGGTTGTGGCCGTTTTCCACGCTGGGGTGGCCGGAGAAGACGGCGGATTTTCAGAAATATTACCCGACGAGCTTGCTGATTACCGGGTATGACATTTTGTTTTTCTGGGTGGCGCGAATGGCCATGCTGGGAATTCATTTTACGGGGCAAGTTCCCTTTCGCGCGGTGTACCTGCACTCGCTGGTACGGACGGCGGGCGGGGAGAAGATGTCGAAGTCGAAGGGGACGGGATTGGATCCCGTGGCGCTGAATGAGCAGTACGGGACGGATGCGATGCGGTTTTGCCTGGCGTCGATGGCGGCGCCGGGGACGGACATTGTGGTGTCGGAAGACCGGTTGCTGGGGGCGCGGTCGTTTGCGAACAAGATCTGGAATGCGGCGCGGTTTTTGTTTGTGAATTTGGATAAGTATGAGGAGGGCGGGGCTTCGATGGAGGCGCTGGCGGGGCCGGAGGTGCGAGAGAAGGCTCCGTACGTACATGCGGGCGCTGTGCCCTTGGCGGACCGGTGGCTGTTTGCGCGGATTGCCGTGACGGTGGAGACGGTGAATGATGCGCTGACGAATTACCGGTTTCATGAGGCGGCGCAGGCGGTTTATCAGTTTTTCTGGGGCGATTTTTGCGACTGGTACATTGAGTGGGTGAAGCCGGATTTGCAGGATGCGGATCGTGGGCGGGCGGATGTGGCTTGGAAGAATTTGTTTGCGGGATTTGATGCGGCGCTGCGGCTGCTGCATCCGTTCATGCCGTTTTTGACGGAGGAGTTGTGGCACCAGTTGCCGCAGAAGGCCGGGGCGAAGTCGATTGCACTGGATGCGTTTCCGGAGGCGCGGGCGGAGTGGAAGGACGCGGCGGCCTTGGCGGAGTTTGGGTTGATCCAGGAAGTGATTCAGGGATTGCGAACGGTGCGGTCGGAGATGAAGCTGGACCCGAAGAAGAAGGTGGAGGCGGAGTTTGCGAGCGCGGATCGGAAAACACGCGGGGTGATTGAAGCGAACCTGGATGCGATTCAGCGGCTGGGATTGTTGACGGGGTTGAGCGTGGTGGCTGGGAAATTGGCGGAGGGCGACGGGGGGATGCGGTCTACCGCGGAGTTTGATTTGAGGATTCCTTATGTTGAGGAAACGATTGATGTGGCGGCGGAGTTGGCGCGATTGAAGAAGGAAATTGAAGGGCTGGAGAAGGCGATTGCTTCGAAGGAGAAGCAGTTGGGGAATGAGACGTTTCGGAGTAAGGCGCCGGAGAAGATTATTCGGGAGATGGAAGGGATGTTGGCGGGGCAGAGGGTGGAGTTGGGGAAGATGGTTGCGAGGAAGGTCCAGTTGGAGGGGTGAGAGAAGAGAAAGGATTACCACCGAGGCCGCGGAGTGGAGCGGAGAGCGCGGAGAGTTTCTGCATGCGATTGGAATGGGAGTTGAGGACGATTGGGAAAACCGGGAAGAATTTTGGTAGGGAAAAAGGAAATTGCGCGGGCTGGGGGGATTAAGGCGGCGCTGGATGAGGCGCATAGTGCTGTTTCGATGAGAATGACGCCGCGGGCGATTACGGCTTATGAGGCGGTGGGGAGTGCGCCTGCGGAAGAGGATGGGGCGGGTGTGATGGTGCAGATTGTTGTGCGTGACGAAAGCGAATTGCGGGAGGCGATTGGGGCTGGGGCGGAGGCGGTGTTGATTGAGGGCGTGAGTGCGGAAGAGGGGCGGAGGTTGGGAGAGATTGCGCGTGGGTTGCGGGCGGATTGTTTGGTGGAAGAAGAGTTGGAAGAAGGGATTTAACGCAGAGGGCGCGGAGGAAGAGCACAGGTAACACAGAGAAAATCTCTTGGGAGATCGTTGGTTGCCACGGTCCCTCCACTTCGCGGCCCGACGCGCCCGAGAACGGCGCGGAAGAGAAAATCGGGCCGCTCCGGTCGGGATGACAGAATCGGAAAAGAGAAAACCGAAGAGCACAGCCAGGAATGGCTGTGCCACACGGAAAGCAGGCGGCATAAAGCCGCCCATACACGAACGCAGAGAACCGAAGAGCGGCCCGCCTCGGAAGGCGGGCCCTACAGTCAAAACAAAACGGCGGCATACCCTTTCGACGCATGCGCTCAGGGCAGGAAGCAGCCCTTACACGCGAAGAGAAGTGCACGGGCTTGTGGAGTGGGGGTTGGGTGAGTAAGCTAGGGCGCGTGATGGACAGGATCAGCGGTTGATGAGGGCGCAGGCGGATTCCCTTCCCGGGACCACGGACCGGCGATTGGCGGCGTTGCTGACGCTGCTTTCCGAGAACGCTACGATTGTGATTAGTGGGGCGCGGATTGCGCGTGAGACGGGGATGTCTCGCTCGACGGTGTGGCGCTGGGTGGAGCGCTTGCGCGAGTTGGGTGTGCGAGTGAAGGGGCAGCCGCGGACCGGATATTTTCTGGAGAAAGTTCCCGATATTTTGACGCCGGACCTGGTGCGGAAACGGTTGAAGGGGAGCTTGTTCGGGAAACGGGTGTATCACTTTTTCAAGACGGATTCGACGAACCGCGTGGCGATGGAGTTGGGATACGCGGACGAGCCGGAAGGCGCGGTGGTGTTGGCGGAAGAGCAGACGGCGGGGCGAGGGCGCGCGGGGCGGAGTTGGCATTCGGAGCGCGGGGCGGGGCTTTACGTGACTTTGCTGCTGCGGCCGAGGCTTTCGCCGGTGCAGGCACCTTTATTGACTATGCTGGCGGGATTATCGGCGCATACGGCGGTGCTGGCGCAGACGGGGTTGGCGGCGGAATTGAAGTGGCCGAATGATTTGCTGCTGAACGGGAAGAAATTGGGCGGGATTTTGACGGAGATGTATGCGGAGCCGAACGCGGTTCGGTTTGTGATCGTGGGAATCGGGATTAATGTTGGCCAGGAGAAATTTCCGGGGGAGTTGGCGGGAACGGCTACGTCTTTGCGGAGAGAGACGGGGCGATCGCACTCGCGGCTGGAGGTTTTGGTGAAGTTGCTGAACCAATTCGAGACCGACTACAATCGGTTTTTGCGGGAGGGCGCGGCGTATGTGGTGCAGAGGTTTGAATTGGTTTCGGGATTTGCGAATGGGAAACGCGTGAGGGTGGATACTGGGCGAGAGACGTTTGTGGGGACGACGGATGGTTTGAGCGCGGACGGATTGTTGATTGTGAAGAAAGAGGATGGGGGGAGTGTCACGGTGATTGCGGGGGATGTGACAGAGGTGAAGTGAGGAAGTGGCGAGGCGAGTGACGAGTGACGAGATAAGAAGGAAAGAAAGAATAAGGATAACGCAGAGACGCAGAGGGCGCTGAGGAAACGCAGAGAAGAGGCGGAGTACCCCAATAGGGCCGGGCGAGCCCGGCCCCTACAAAGTATGGACCATGGTTGAGAGCGGGTTTGTGATTCGATTAGCGCGGGGAGTTTGCGGATGCTGCTGACGATTGATGTGGGGAATACGAATACGGTGCTGGGGGTGTTTCGCGGGGAGGAGTTGATCGCGAACTGGCGGCTGACTACGGCGCGGGCGCAGACGGTGGATGAGTATGGCGTGCTGACGCGGAATCTGTTTTCGTATGCGGGATTGAATCAGGAAGCGATTACGGGAGTGATGATTAGTTCGGTGGTTCCGCCGGTGAATTGGACTTTGGGAGAGATGTCGCGGATTTATCTGGGGAAAAAGGCGCTGTTTGTGGAGCCCGGTGTGAAGACGGGGATGGCGGTGCTGGTGGACAATCCGATGGAGGTGGGAGCGGACCGGATCGTGAATGGAGTAGCGGCGTTTCACCAGTATGGGGGCCCGTGCATCGTGATTGATTTTGGGACGGCGATTACGTTCGACGTGATTTCGGCGAAGTGCGAATACCTGGGCGGGGTGATTGCGCCGGGGATTGGGATTGCGTCGGAGGCACTGTTCAGCCGGGCGGCGCGGTTGCCGCGGGTGGAGATTAAGGATCCGGGAAAAGTGATTGGGACGAATACGGTGACGCACATGCAGGCGGGGCTCTATTACGGCGCGGTGGATATGGTGGATGGGATGCTGACGCGGATTAAGGCGGAGCTGAAGAGTGAGGCGACGGTGGTGGCTACCGGTGGGCAGGCGCGGCTGGTGGCGAAGGGTACGAAGCATATTCAGCATGTGGATGAGTTTTTGACGCTGACTGGGTTGCGATTGATTTGGGAGAGGAATCAGGTTGGGGAAGGGGCGGGGAGTGGGAAGAAGTTGAGAGTGGAGAGTTGAGAATTGAAAAGTTCAAGAGTTGAAAAATTGAAGAGTCGACAGAAGGTGGACTGGCGCTAAGAGCGCCGAGGGTAGAGCACGAAGAACGTTTGTGGTTTGGAAGATTGGATCGTTCGGGCGTATTGTTTGCTCCGTAAAAGCGAAAGCTTCGCTTTCGCACTCAAAATGGAAAACTGGAACTACTTTAATTACTTCACGGAAATTGAGGAGCATTTCTGGAAGAGGCGCGGGGCGCACCTGCTGGTGTCGCCGTTGGACTGGGCGATTATGGAGACCTGGCAGAAGGCGGGGGTGCCCTTGGAAGCGGCGTTGAAGGGGATCGACCGGGCGTTTGAGAGTTATGAGAGGTCGCGACGCGGGGCGGGAAAACCGCTGAAGAGTTTGGCGTATTGCACGGACGCGGTGCTGGAGGCGGCGGAGGAGGGCCAGGAAGCGGCTGCGGGGGCGCAGAAATCGAACGGCGGCGCGGCGCCGAAGGAAGCTTTTTCGCGAGAGGATGTGCGGGCTTATTTGGAGAGGAATATTGAGTTGCTGAGGAAAGCGGCGGAGCGGGTGGCTGCTTCTCAGGCGGCGGTGGCTGAGTTGCTTGGGAATGTGGCGAATTCCCTTGCGGGGGCGATGACTCTGCTGGAGGCACCGGGGCAGGTGGACCTGGAGGATTTGGAGAGGCGTCTGACGATATTGGATGAAAAGCTGCACGCGGCGCTGATGAGCCATGCGAGCGAGGATTTGATGCTGAAGATCCGGCGCGAGGTGGATTCGCAATTGGCGGCGTATCGGCGCAAAATGAAAGCGGAGCAATTGGCGGTGGTGGAGAAGCAATATTTGCAGAAGCGGTTGTTGGATGAGTACCGGTTGCCGCGGTTGAGTTTGTTTTATTTTGCATAGGGCGGGTTTTTAGGACGCGAATGAGAGTGGGGAGTCATCCAAAATACGCCCGCCTCAGAAGGCGGCCGCTACCAAGGCAAGAATGAAGGCGGCGTAAAGCCGCCCCTACATGGAAAGCTGGGCCACCTGAAGGTGGCCGCTACAAAGACAAAAAGGATGAGAGTGGACAATTATGGCTGATGAGTTACTATTATCAATTGAGAAGCTGGTTTATGGCGGTGAGGGATTGGCGCACGCGGACGGGAATACGGTTTTTGTGCCTTATGTGCTGCCGGGGGAGCAGGTGCGGGCGGCGGTGCGGACTCGGAAGAAGAAACTTATCCATAGCAATCTGGTGAAGGTGGAGAAGGCCGCGGGGACGCGGATCGCGGCTACTTGCCCACATTTTCAGGTGTGCGGAGGATGTGATTACCAGCACATTGAGATTTCGGAGCAGGTGCGGCTGAAGAAAGAGATTCTCAAAGAGACGCTTTCGCGGCTGGGCGGGATTTCGTGGGACGGAGGGATTGCGGAGCATACCGCAAAGCCTTACGGGTACAGGAATCGGGCGCAGTGGGCTTACCGGGAGGCGTTGCCGCGGGCGCTGGGATATTTTCAGACGGAGAGCGCGCACATTGTGCCGGTGGACCAGTGTCCGGTGCTGTCTCCGGCTTTGCATGAGACTTTTTTGAAATTGCAGGAGATGGCGCGGGCGAATACGTTGCCGACGGGATTGCTGGAGATTGAGGCATTTGCGGATTCGACGGATACGAAGATTGCGTTGAACGCGGCGTTTGAGCGGTTTGTGAAACCGGCGAAGGGATTGATTGCGGACTTTCGGGCGGCACTGCCGAGCCTGGAAAGTTTATTGCTGCTGGACCAAAGCAAGAACAAGTTCGAGTTGTTTGGGCCGGGTTATCTGGAGCAACAGGCGGGCGGATTTACGTTTCGCGTGAATCACCTGTCGTTTTTCCAGGTGAATCGGTTTTTGATCGAGGATTTGCTGCAGGCGGTGGTGGGCGGGAAGAAGGGCGGGTTTGCGCTGGACCTGTATGCGGGGGTGGGATTTTTCACGATTCCGCTGGCGAAGGCGTTTTCGCGGGTGATGAGCGTGGACGCGAACCTGGCGGCGACCCAGGATTTGCGGGAGAACGTGAAGGCGGCGGGCGTGGAAGTGGTGTCGGAGAACGAGCATACCGAGGAGTTTTTGAAGAAATTTACGGAGCAGCCGGAGTTTGTGGTGCTGGATCCGCCGCGGGCGGGATTGGGGGCGGAGACGGCGGCGCGGCTGGCGAATCTGGGAGCACCGGAGATTGTTTATCTTTCGTGCGATCCGTCTACGTTGGCGCGGGATTTGGCAGTGTTGACGGGGTCGGAGCGGAAGCAACAGACGGAGACGGCGCCTGTGCATCGTTACGAGTTATCGGAAGTGCAGCTGTTTGACCTTTTTCCGCAGACGTATCACATCGAGACCTTGGTGAGGTTGAAAAGAGTGACATGAGGATTCCGGCTGTAGCGATTGCCGTCGCGTTTGCGGGCGGCATTCTGCTTGGCCGGGAGTTGCAGTTGTCGCGAAATGTTTTGGAAATTTCCTTCCTGGTTATTTCTTTCCTGTTGATTTCGGCGCTGTTGTTTGCGTGGCGCGCGAAAGTTTGGGCGGCCGCGGGCTGTTCCCTGTTGGGATGGGTGTGCCTCGGCGCGATTGGGATGAGTGTTGCTTCGCGGCCATTGCCTGCGGAGCACGTCTTGAGCCGGATTGCGGCGGGGGAGATTGAGTTGAAGACACCATTGCGGTGGTACGGACATTTGCGAGGAGAACCGGAGCGATTGCCGTGGGGCGTTGGAATGGAGATGGAGCTTTCAGGCGTGGAAACCGCAGCGGGGATGATTCCGGTTTCGGGCGGGATGCGGATTGGATTTACGCCGAAGGAAGACGGGGCGTTGCCGGAGGTGCATGCAGGCGATGAAGTTTCGGTGATGGCGCAGGGGCGGTTGCCGCTGGTTTTCCGGGATGCGGGAGCGTTTGACCGGCGGGAGTATCTGGCGGGACAGAATATTCATTTGCTGGCGACCTTGCGGGCTAGTTCCCTGCTGGAGCGGATTTCGGAGTCGCCGGCGACGATGGGAACGCGGCTGGCACGGTTGCGGGCTTTGCTGCGCGAGCGACTGGATGCACTTTATCCGAATGCGCCACAGACGGCTGGAATTTTGCGGGCGATGCTGTTGGGCGACCGGAGTTTTGTGGATCGGGCGGAGTCAACCGATTTTCAGAAGACTGGCGTGTTTCATGTACTGGTGGTGGCGGGACTGCATGTGGGGGCGTTGGCGTTTTTTTTGTATTGGCTGGGGAGCAAGTTGAGATTGCCACGGACGCTGGCGACGGTGCTGTTGCTGGCGGCGTTGTTTGCTTACATCGCGGTGGTGGAACAGCGGGCGCCGGTCCTGCGGGCGGGATTGATGACGGGGATTGTGGTGCTGGCGGGATTTTTTTACCGGCGGCTGGAGATTTTGAACTCGGCGGCGATTGCGGCACTGATTTTGTTGCAGGCGAAGCCGGCGGAATTGTTCGATACGAGTTTCCAGCTGTCGTTTCTGGCAATTGGGTGCATTGCGGGCGTTGCGGTGCCGTGGATGGAGCGGCAGGTGCAGCCATTTATTGGGGCGCTGCATGGATGGCGTGATGTGACGCGGGACGGAGCGTTTACGGCGAGGCAGGCGCAGTTTCGGCTGGATTTGCGGGCGGTTGCGGCGGGGATGACCTCGAGATTGTCGGCGCGGGGTGCGAAGTTGGCGCAGGATTTTGGGGTGAAGGGACTTGGGTGGGCACTGCGAGGCGGGGAGATGATCGCGCTTTCCGTGGTGCTGCAATTTGGAATGCTGCCGCTGATGGCGCGGGATTTTCACCGGGTGACGCTGATGGGGCCGCTGGCGAACCTATTTGCGGTGCCGTTGACGGGAGTGATTGTGCCGCTGGGATTTTTCACGTTGGGTGGAGCAGTGATGGCGCCACCGGTTGCGCGGGTGCTGGCTGTGCCGCTGGGGTGGCTGGTGGGGATGCAGGGGCACGTTGTTGGGTGGTTTGCGGGATTTGCGCATGGAAGCTACCGGATTCCCGGGCCGGCGGTGTGGGTGACGGTTTTGTTTTTTGTGTGCGGGATTGCGCTGGCGGCGGGCTTGCGAACCGGGGCAAGGTTCGGGCGGCGATGGAAATGGATTGCGGCGGCGGGGTTGCTTTCGGCTTCGCTGGTGATTGCGACGTACCCCTTCCCTGCTGCGGTGGAACGTGGGTCGTTGGAAGTGGATGTACTGGACGTGGCGCAGGGGGACTCGATTCTGGTGATTTCGCCGCGGGGGAGCACGTTGCTGATTGATGGCGGGGGAAGATTTGCGGGATTTCGCGGGCGGGAGGAAGTGCCGGGGCCGGATCCGGGGGAGGAGGCGGTGTCGGCGTTTTTGTGGTCGCGGGGGATACAGAAGATTGATGCAGTGGCGCTGACACACGCGCATCAGGATCATATTGGGGGATTGACGGCGGTGCTGGAGAATTTTCGCGTGGGGCGGCTGTGGATTGGAAGGGAGACGGAGACTCCGGCGCTGGCGCAGCTGAAGAAAATTGCGGATGGTCGGCGCATACCGATCGAACATGAGTTGCGGGGGCAGAGTTTTTTGTGGGATGGCGTGCAGGTGGATTTTTTGTGGCCGCAGATTCCGCCAGATGAGATTGCGCCCGGGGCGAAGAATAACGATTCGCTGGTGGTGCGGCTGCAGTACAAGGAGCGGAGCGTGTTGTTGCCGGGGGATGCGGAGAAGCAGGCAGAGTACGCGATGCTTTCGGAGACGGAGGCGGAGAAACTTCATGCGGATGTGCTGAAGGTGGGGCATCACGGGAGCAAGAATTCTACGATGCCGGAATTTTTGGAGAGCGTGAGGCCGGAGATCGCGATTATTTCAGCGGGGGAGCAGAATCCGTATGGGCATCCGAGTGTGGAATTGCTGGAGCGATTGCGGGGAAGCGGGGCGCGGATTTTGCGGACGGATGAGGAGGGGGCGGTACGAGTGGTTACGGATGGGCATGGGATCCGGGTGAGTTGTTTTGTTGGGTGTGGAGAAGAAGAAAAGCTTAGCCGGGCTTCACAGCGCAGATGAATTCGGAGAAGAGCGAGTCGCGATGGTGTGGGAGTTTTGCCACGATCCCTCCACTTCACGACCCGGCGCGCCAAACTGCGGCGCGGAAGAAAAAGCCGGGTCGCTCCGATCGGGATGACGGAGAGGAAAAGGACACAGGCGGAAGCCTGTGCTACTGGTGGCAAGGTCAGGCTGAGTGGAGGCGCCAGATTATTACGAGTAGGAGGAGTAAGAACAGGAAGCCGAGGGCGGCTTGGTATTCGTGGTTTTTGCGGTATTGGGACCAGGAGAATGTGGCGGCGGTGGCGGTTGGTTGACTTGGGGCGGCAAGCTTAGGGAAAAAGAGGGGGACGGAGTTGGCGTAGGCGTCGAAGGCGGAGCCGTGATGGCCGCGGAGTTCGATTTCTTCGCGGCGCATGACTAGCGTGTATACGAGAGCGAAATAGAGGAGGAGGAGGGCTGCGGAGAGCCAGGAGTTCATGGCGATGGCGGCGCCTAGGGCGAGGATGCTGCTGCCGAAGTAGAGCGGATTTCTGGTGCGGGCGTAGGGGCCGGTGGTGGTGAGGACGGCTTGCTTGTGGAGATAGCCGGCAGCGTAGGCGCGGATAGCTAGGCCGAGGAGGCCGACGCAGGCGCCGATGAGAATGGAGCGGGGTTCGGGGTTCGAGCGCCAGAGGACGATGACGGCGAGAAAGTAGCCGATGCGGACGCGCTGGCGGGCGAAGAAATCGAGCGAGGTCATGCAGAGACTCCGAGCTGGAGTTTAACCGCGTCGAAGACTTGAGCGACGGGGATTTTGAGGAGCGAGGGGTTCGTTTCGATTTCGCGCTTGTGCGTGGTGGCGGCTGCGGGATCGCGAAGGACGAAGGGTTGCGGCGGGTAGGGGCCGTTGCGCTCGGGATTGGTGGGGCCGAAGATGGCGACGGCTTTTGTGCCGAAGGCGATGGCGAGATGGAGGGGGCCGGTGTCGCCGCCGACGATGCATTGTGCGCTCTGAAGCAGGGCCATTAATTGGCTGAGTTCCCCGTCGTAAACGAGTGGTTCGGCATTGCCGCTTGCGGATTTCACGGCGGCGGCGAGATTCTCTTCACCAGGGCCGTAGTTAATTACACAGCGCAAGCTTAATTCCTCGCGAATTTTCCGGCAGAGTTCGCCGAATCGCTGGGGGGGCCAGCATTTGGAGCGCCAGCCGCCGCCGGGGCTGAGGACGACGTATTTGGTGACGCCCGCGACGGCGAGATCGGACTTGACGCGCTGGCAATCGGATTCGTTCACTTTCAACTTCACTGGGCCGACGGAGGTTTGCGCGCCCGCTTGTAAAGACAATTCCCCGTTTTGATCGGCGATGTGCGTTGCATGCGCGTGGACGCGGTTTGTGTAGAGGACTGGTACGCCGAATTCGCGGATGGTTTCGGAAGAGAAGCCGATGCGTTTGGGGACGCCCGCTAGAAATGGAAGAAGCGCGGATTTCCAGAGGCCTTGGTAATCGATGGCGGCGTCCCAATTTTGAGCGCGGATTTTGGCGATGGTTTGGCGGACGTTTGCCAAGTCACGGGAATTGACGGGCCAGATTTCGGTGGCTAGGTTGCTGCTGGCGACGAGATTTACCCAACGAGGATGCGTCAGCCAGATGATTTCGGCGTGTGGGAATGAATTGCGCAGTCCGGCTACGGCGGGAAAGGTGTGGACGATGTCGCCGAGAGAGCCGAGTCGGACGACGAGGAAACGCCGCTCAGACATGTGGGGCCTTGCGGATGGCATCGAGAAGCGAGCGCGTGGAATGGTCTTTGGGGTCGCCGACGATGGCGACGCGGATGCCGAGGCGGGCGGCCGTGGCGCGTTCGGGGACGGAATCGGCGGTGTAGTCGGTGCCTTTGGCGTGGACGTCGGGGCGAAGTTCTTCGAGGAGTTTTTCGACGTTTGGTTCGGGGAAAATCACGACGTAGTCTACTTCGCGGAGAGCGGCGACGAGTAAGGCGCGGGCTTGTTCGTCGAGGATGGGGCGGCCCGGGCCTTTGAGAGGACGGACGCTGGAGTCGGAATTGACGGCGACGACGAGGAGGTCTCCTTCGGATTTGGCGGCAGAGAGATAGCGGGTGTGACCGACGTGGAGCGTGTCGAAGACGCCGTTGGCGAGGACGATGCGCTGGCCGTGCTGCCTGGCAGATTGCAGCGAGGCGACTAATTTTTCGCGCGAGACGATTTTTTCGTGGGCTTGGCGCATGGGTCAGGAGGTTTTGCCGGAGGCGGAGGAGCCGATGGCTTCGAGAAGTTCGGCACGAGAGACTGTGGCGGTGCCGCGTTTCATGACGACGAGGCCGCCAGCGATATTGGCGAGGTGCGCGGCTTCGAGAGGCGAGGCGCCGCTGGCGAGCGCGAGGGTGTAGGCGGCGAGGACGGTGTCGCCGGCGCCCGTGACGTCGACGGCCTGATCGCTGCCGTGGATGGGGATGTGGACGGTTTGCATGCCGGGTTGGAAGAGGGCGAGGCCATCGCGGCCGCGGGTGATGAGGAGGGATTCGAGATTCATTTCGGCGAGGGTGGCGCGGCCGCAGCGTTCGAGTTCGGCGAGATTTTTGCCGATGATTGTGTGATGTAAGGCCTCGATTTCACCTTCGTTGGGGGTCGCGGAGTGGAGACCGGCACGCTTGTAGGAGGTGAGGTGATACCGAGAATCGAGCGTCGAGAGGAGCGGGCGTTTGTTGGCGGAAAGAATTTTGGCTAGTTCTTGCGGGCTGGCTACGCCGAAGCCGTAGTCGGAGACGGCGAGGGCGTCTGCTTTTTTGAGGGCTTTGGCGAGCGACACCTGGATTTTACTGTGAATTTCAGCGGGCAGAGGCTGATCGGGCTCGTAATCAACACGGAGAACCTGCTGGCCGACTTTGTGGGCCCAGCCGGCGAGGAAGCGGGTCTTGGTGGGAGTGGTCCAGGCTTTAACGCGGTGGATGCCAGAGACGTCGACTTTTTTGGCGCGGAAGAGTTCGAGGAGGCGGTCGCCGGCTTGGTCTTCGCCGACGGCGGTGATGGGAATTACTTTTGCGCCGAGAGCGGCGAAATTGTTGGCGGCGTTGGCGCCACCGCCGGGCACGATTTGGGTTTCGCGGTGCTTGAGGATGAGAACGGGGGCTTCGCGGGAGACGCGGGTGATGTCGCCGAATTGGAAAGCATCGGCGACGAAATCGCCGAGGACGACGACGGTTTTGGTGGAGAAGCGCTCGACGACTTCGGCGAGGGCGACGAGATCCACGGATGGAGCGGGAGCGAGTTGCTTTTTGGAGCGCTTGGTCATTTGTCTCTCAGAATCCAGTTCACCGCGGTTTCTAAGTTCTCTGTAATCAGGTCCGGCTGCCGAGGCCAGGTTTTTGCGTGCCAAGTGAAATCGCCGAGGCCGTAACCCGTTTTCACGAAAATTCCTTTTGCGCCGGCGTTGAAGGCGAGTTCGATATCGCCATAGCGATCGCCGACGACGAACGAGCGCTGCAGGTCGACGCCGAGGTCTCGCGCGGCGTGGTGCAGCATGCCGGGGCTGGGCTTGCGGCAGTCACAGTTGTCCAACTTTTCGTGCGGACAATGATAAACCGCATCGAGGTGCGCGCCGGCCTGGGCCAATTCCCTTCTCATGCGTTCGTGGACGTCGTGTACCAGCGATTCCGGAAAATAGCCGCGGGCCACGCCGGATTGATTGGTGACCACGATTACCGGTACTCCGGCCTGATTCAGGCGGCGGATGGCCGGGGCTGCAAACGGAAACATACGAAAACGGTCGAGATGATTCAAGTAGCCGACTTCTTCGGCGATGGTGCCGTCGCGATCTAGGAAGACAGCGGGACGGAGAGTGGAAAGATCAGGCAGAAGGCACCTCGGCGAGTTTTGTCTGGAGGGCCGATTCGACCATGGCGGGAGTGATGGCGGTCATGCAGCGATGATCGGTGGGGCAGCGGCGCAGGAAGCAGGGGCTGCAGTAGGGCTTTTGCTGAACGATGGTGAGGCGCGGGGTGACGGGGGCGGTGCCTTTGGGATCGGTGGGGCCGAAAATGGCGACTACTGGGAGACCGACGGCTGCGGCGACGTGCATGGCGCCGGAATCGTTGCCGAGGAAGAGGTGGCACTGAGAGAGGAGCGCGGGGAGATCGGCGATGGAGGTTTTGCCGGTGAGGTTGATGGGGGGGCGTTGGAGTTCCGCGGCGATGGCGGCGGAGACGGGGAGTTCGCCGGGAGTGCCGAAGAGGATTACGTCGGCGTCGGTGTGAGAAAGAAGAACGTTCAGAGCTTTGGCGAAGCGGTCGGGAGGCCAGCATTTGGCGGAGCCGTAGGAGGCCCCGGCGCCGACGGCGATGCGCGCGGCATGAGGGCGGGAGCCTGCTTCGAGCAAGATTTGCGCGGCGCGTTGGCGGCTCGCATCCGGGACGCGAAGGGTGATGTGCCGTTCGTCGGGGAGTTGATCGAGCCAACCGGCGCGGCGGAGGAGTTCGAGGTAGTAAAACTTTTCGTGGGGGGGGATTTCGCCTGGTTTGGGGACGGGGATGGCTTTGGTGAGGAGAAGGCTGCGTGCGTCGCGGGCGTAGCCGATGCGCTGGGGAATTTGTGCGCGCCAGGCGAGCCAGGCGGCGTCAAAGGCGTTTTGCAGGAGGAGGGCGACGTCGAATCTGCGGGCGCGGAGATCGGCGGCGAGTTTTTCGCGGCCGCTCCAGCCGCGGTGCTCGCCCTTCGGATCGTAATGAATCAATTCGTCGCAGACTTGCTGGTCTCGATAAATGTCGGCTACATAGGGGCGGGCGACGATGCTGATATGCGCGTCGGCGTGGCGCCGGCGGATGGCGCGCAAGGCGGGCAGGGCCATGATGGCATCGCCGACCCAGTTGGTGGCGCGGATCATGATTTTCATATTAGGAGCCATCCGGCTCTTTTGACATCCTCGCCGGAACTTAGCGAGCGAGCGAAAAGAAGATCCCTCACCCCGCAAAAAGCGCGAGGATTCGGGATGACAGCTGCGTGGAACCGTCGGGAGTGAACAAAGCCAAGCCATCTCATAACCAGGCTGCGACTCCTTGCGAGGCTTTCTTCAGGGGCTAAAGCCCACATCTCGAGGTGCTCTACGTCGGGGCTGAAGCCCCGACCTCCTGAAGAATCATTGATGAGATAACCTCTGGTCATACCACGGAACTCCTGGCAGCGAGGCGGTCGCGGATGAAACCGAAGAAGGCGTCTTGTTGCGGGAGTTCCATTTCGATTACGGCGATGAAGACCGGAAATTCGGAGAATGATAAGCCGGAGAGATTTTGCGCGTCTTTTTCTGTGGTGACAAAAGCCTGGGCGTTGCCGGCGCGGGCTGCGTGTTCGAGTTCATCGGCGTCGCGCTGATCGTAGTGATGGTGATCGGGAAATTCGCTGGATTGGGAGACGGGGACGTTCCAGGTTTTGAGGTCGTGAAAAAAGGCTTTGGGGTTGCCGATGCCGCAGAATGCGTAAAACGGGCCGGGACCGATTTCGCTTGCGGAAAGGAGTTGAATTCCCGCGCCTAGACGACGGAACCCGAGTAGGCGGGTAACCGCGGAGAAGACCGGATATTCCTGGAGTTTTTCGATGGTGGCGAGAGTGGCGGGGGATGCTTCGAGGCGGGTGATGACGAGGAGGTCGGCGCGATCCATGGCAGAGACAGGTTCGCGGAGGCGGCCGGCGGGGAGCATGCTTTCGCGGCCGAGGGGTTGGGAGGCGTCCATGAGGAGGATGTTGACGTCGCGGAAGAGCGGGAGATGCTGGAAGCCGTCGTCGAGGAGGAAGATGTCGACGCCTTTGGATTCTAGCTGGCGGCCGGTTTCGTAACGGTCGGGACCGACGCCGAACATCACGCGGTCCTGGAGGCGGAATTTCATCAACTCGATTTCGTCACTGGTGCCTGCGGAGCCTTTGTAACCGCGGGTGAGAATGGCGACGCGCTTTCCGAGGGCTAGGAAGCGTTCGGCGAGCCAGATGACCATGGGGGTTTTGCCGGTGCCGCCGACGGTGAGATTGCCTACGCTGATTACGGGGGTGTTGAGGCGCTTGGTTTTGAGAGTGCCTTGGGAGTAGAGACGGGCGCGGAGACGCGCGAGGTCGCCGTAAATTACCGACGCGGGCCAGAGCAGCAGACGCAGCCACGGCGGCAGAGTCATCGCGCGGGACCATCCTGGTGCTGAGCGAGGTGTTGGGAAATTGCGGTAAGGGCGCGGTCGAGGGCGCCGCGGCTGCTTTCGACCAGTTGGCGTGCGGTGCCGCCCATGCGCTGCATCTTTTCAGGGTCTTTGAGGAGATGAATCATTTCTACGCCGGCGTCTTCGGGGCTTTCGACCTGGATGGCGGCTTTGGATTCGACGAAGCGAGCGGCGATGGCGGCGAAATTTTCCATCGAGGGGCCGAAGACGGGGACTTTGCCGAAGGCAGCGGGTTCGAGGATGTTGTGGCCGCCGGAATCGACTAGGGAACCGCCGACGAAGACTCCGTCGGCGAGACGATAGAGAGAGGCGAGTTCGCCGATGGAGTCCAGGAGGAGGACGGTTACGTCGTCGGGGATGGAGTTGAGGCCGTTGCTTGCGCTGGAGGAGCTGCTGGGATCGGGAAGAGAGAGTTCCGAGCGGCGGATAAATTTGCGGTGGGACTCTTCGATGAATTCGGCGGTGGGGGCAAAGCGCTCGGGCTTGCGGGGAGCTAGGACGAGGAGGGCTTTGGGAAAATCGCCTTGCACTACGCCGAAGACGAGGAGGGCGAGCGGCTCTTCCGTTGCGACGACGCTGCCGGCGACGATGAGCGGAGTGCGGCCACGGCGGGCGCATTCTTCTTCGAGCCATTTTGCGAGTGGAGTTGTGGCTGGGAGTTCGAGGTCGTATTTCAGGTTGCCGCTTACGGCGACATTTTCGGATGGGGCGCCGAGGGCGCGGATGCGGTCGGCGTCCTGCTGGGATTGCATGAGGAAGGTGGAGGCGTGGCTGAGGGCGGATTTGAGGAGTGGCTTGAGATAGAAACCGAAGGTGCCGAGATAGGATTGCCAGCGGGAGAAGGAGCGATCGGAGATGCGGCCGCTGACGAAAAGGACGGGGACGTTGCGGCCGGCGGATTCGCGGAGGAAGTTGGGCCAGATTTCGGTTTCGAGGATGATGACGATGGCGGGTTTGACGGCTTCGAGGACGCGGCGGACGCTGAAGGCCCAGTCGAGGGGGAAAAAGATTATGGCGTCGGCGAAGGGCATACGCTCTTTGGCTAGGGCGTAGCCGGTGAGGGTGGTGGTGGAGACGACTAGCGGGCGCTGGGGGTAGGAATCTTTGAGGCGGCGGGCGAGGGTAACACCGGAGAGTGCTTCGCCGACGGAGACGGCGTGAATCCAGATGGAGCCGGGATGCTGGGCGGGAAGTTTTTCGAGTCCCGAAATGGAAAAGCCGAGGCGCTGGCCAAGATTGCTGAGATATTTGCCGTGGCGCAGGCCCTGGATGAGCCAATAGGGCGACGTTAGCAGGGCGGCGAGGCCCATCAAAAAGCTGTAGAGGAAATACACTCGATGTGACTCCGGTTGTTCCGGGATTCGCGTGCGCCCGAGGGTCGAGGAGCCGAGCAACCCGGCTTCTGCCCCAAGAATCGAAGGCCTCAGGATGCAAACAGTCTATTATAGCCTCATGAAGAAACTCCTTGCTGTGGTTGTGGTGGTGGTTTTGGGGATTTTATTGGGACGGGTTGCGCCTGGGCAAGAGAGCAAGCCGCTGCGTACTTTGATTCTGGATTCGCATGAGGGTGTGACGATCGGCGTGGAGCCGTGGACGCAGGCGAGCAAGTACAAGGAAAAGTTTCCGAAGAAGTCGCCATTTGGGGCGGGCATCGTGGCGCTGAAGCTGAGCATTCGCAACGACAACGATGAGGCGGTGAAATTGACTTTGCGGCGCATCCGTTTGTTGGTGCAGTTGGATCAAGACAACAAGCAGGAACTGGAGGCGTTGACGGCAGATGATGTGGCGGATGCGGTGCTGCTGCGGCAGAACGGGAAAGACCCTACGGCGCGGCGGCTGCCGATTCCCTTGCCGATCAACCGGCCGAAACCGACGCGGGACAAGAATTGGGAGGAGTTTCACGGGGACGTCCAGAATGCGGGGATACCCTCGGGCGTGATTGGAGCGCACAGCACGATGGAGGGGCTAGTGTATTTCGATTTGCGCGGGGAGTGGGATTTACTGCAGACGGCGAGATTGTATGTCCCGGATTTGCAGAGGATGACGTCGCAGCAGGCGATTTTGTATTTTGATATTGATTTCAGCCGGGGACCGGGGAATTAGCTGATGGTTGGCTACGGCGAACAATCAATCACGCTGAAGTTCAAGGGTTCAATTGATCTGGGATACAAGGTTTGCCGTGAGGTGTGTCGCAAGTCGGCAATTTTACTCCATGCTTTTCAAGGACCTGGGGAAGCTCGGGAGCAATGGCTTCAGTCTGACTGTAGCTAAGGCCCTGCCTGTTTGCTGGACCTATGATTGCTGCAGGCTCTCGAAAATACCTGGCCACATCTAGAACAATCGCCCCGCCTGATCGTTTCTGAAGAGTCAAGGAAATCGATTCTCCCCATCCACCGTGGTTCACCTCGAACCAGCGGCTATGCTTCAGAGCGTCAACGACCTCTTTCACGGTTTCTGGATCCCTAAAATCATGTTTGCCAATTTTGACATCAGAGATATCTTGGGCATTTAGCCTCTCCAGTTGATAGAGAAACCGCGCTTTTCGGTAAAAGACCGAGGACATCATGAAAATCCAAATCAGGATAAAAGCGCTGTAACCCAAACGCCGGAAAAAGCTTGCCTGCGGCGTCTCAGATTTTCTCCAGAATTCCCAAGCCGCGAATAAGAAAACGCCAGCAACGAAAACAAACATTGCAACGATCAAAAAGGCCCTGGCACCATACATAGCTTAAACAATCGATGCGGACGCGCGAGTTGTCAAGAAATTGAGTGTGTTGGCGTTCGAGAACCGAAAGAGACTCGGAATAGTCCGCGTGCTCCTGTCAGGTAGTTCCCGCTCCCTAACGCTCCGCAGTCGGTCTTCTTGGTTGCGAGAAACACAGAGTAATTCAATGAAATTCGCGCGTTGATTTGCCGGTGGTGGCTGCGTCAGCTAACATGGTTGTGCGAAAACTATTCTGATTGCATCGGACTCCATGGAAAACCTGCTTGAGAAATTGAATCCTGAACAACGTCTTGCTGCGGAAACTACCGAAGGGCCAGTTTTGATTTTGGCCGGGGCGGGGACGGGGAAGACACGGGCACTTACGTTTCGGATGGCGAATTTGATTGCCAAGGGGACGCCGGCGGACGCGATTCTGGCGGTGACGTTCACGAATAAGGCGGCGGAGGAGATGCAGACGCGGGTGAGCGATTTGCTGCTGCGGGCGGGTGTGCCGCCGGAGCGGCCGTGGATTTCGACGTTTCACTCACTTTGCGCGCGGCTTTTGCGGCGCGAGGCGGTGCATGCGGGGTTGGCGAAGGATTTTGCGATTTACGACGATGACGATCAGCTGGCGGCGGTGAAGCTGGCGATGGCGAAGCTGCAGATTGACGACGAGGCGCTGACGCCACGGAATGTGCTGAGCCGGATCAGTTATGCGAAGAATCATGCGCAGACGCCGGAGCAAATGCGGGCGGAGGCGTTTGGGCCGGACACGCGGAAGGTGGCGGATATTTATGCGGGGTACGAGACGCTGCTGAAGCAGAGCAAGGCGGTGGACTTCGATGATTTGCTGCTGCGGTCGGCCCGGCTGCTGCGGGAAGTGCCGGAGGTTCGGGAAAAGTGGCGGAACCGGTTTGCGTATTTGCACGTGGATGAATATCAGGACACGAATCGCGTGCAGTACGAGCTGCTGCGGATGCTGACGAACGAACGGCAGAATGTTTGCGTGGTGGGCGATGAGGACCAGTCGATTTACCGGTGGCGCGGGGCGGATGTTTCGATATTGCTGAGTTTCTCGCAGGACTTCCCTGCCGCGAAGGTGATCCGGCTAGAGAGGAATTACCGCTCGACGCAGAAGATTCTGGATGCGGCGGGCGCGGTGGTGGCGAACAATCCGGACCGGCTGGGGAAGACTCTGCGCGCGGAGAATGAGGCGGGCGGGAATCTTCGTTATTTCGAGGCACGGGATGCGCAGGCGGAGGCGGAGTTTGTGGCCGGGGAACTTGAGAAAATTCTGAGCGACGACCCGGACCAGACTTGCGCGGTGGAGTACCGGACGAATTTTCAGTCGCGTTCGTTTGAAGAGGCGTTCCGGCGGCGTGGGGTGCGGTACAAACTGGTTGGGGGATTCAGTTTTTACAATCGGGCGGAAGTGAAGGATACGCTGGCATATGTGCGGCTGGCGCTACATCCGGAGGATGATATTTCGCTGCTGCGAGTGCTGAATGTGCCGGCGCGGGGCATCGGGAAGACGACGGTGGATGCGCTGCGGGATGTGGCGCAGAAGGAAGGGCTGTCACTCTGGGATGCGATGGAATCGTTGATGACGAATCCGGCGTCGAGCCGGGCGGTGGCGCCGCTGCGCGCGTTTCGCGAGTTGATTCAGAAGTTGCAAGAGGGGTATTCGACGAAGGAGCCGGCGGATTATTTGCGATATGTGCTGGAAGAGACTGGCTACATGGACGCGCTGAAGGATCGGAACGCGCCGGAAGATGTGGCGCGGATTGAGAACCTGGAAGAGCTGACGCGCGCGGTGGCCGAGGCGATGGATGCGGGGGAGTCGTTCACGGATTTTCTGGATGCGGCGGCGCTGGTGAGCGATGCGGATTCGTTCGAGGGGAAGCCGGGCGTGACGTTGATTACGCTGCACAGCACGAAGGGGCTGGAGTTTGACCACGTGTTTTTGACGGGGATGGAGGACGGGATTTGCCCGCACAGCCGGTCGATCAATGAGGAAAAAGGAATCGAGGAGGAGCGGCGGCTGGTGTATGTGGGGATGACACGGGCGCGGAAGACGTTGACTCTCACGCGGGCGGTGTACCGGCGGGTGTTTGGGAACGAGCAGCAGATGCGGGCTTCGCTGCCTTCGCGATTTTTGGCGGAGATTCCGAGCGAACTGGTGGAGACGGTGCGCGGGTCGATGGCGGAGATTGGGCAGACACGGCGATATGAGCCAGACCCGGAGTATTCGTATAGCGCGGAGGAGTTTACGCGGCGGGTGCGGGGGATTTCGACGCCAGCGGCGCGTGTGCCGCAGCGGCGGGCCCCGGCTTCGACGACACCTTCTTTTGGGCGATCGGCTATAAAGCGTGGCGGGCAAGCGGATCCGATGCTGGGAACAAAGGTGCGGCATCCGGAGTATGGCGTGGGAACCGTGGTGGGCGTTGAGGGCGACGAAGACGACCGGCGGGTGAGTGTAAGTTTTCCGGGGCGCGGGACGAAGAAGTTTGTTGAGCGGTATGCGCAGTTGCAGCAAGTGTGAAATTCCTCCAAACAGATGAGGATTGAAGGAAAAGCAGATCCCTCACCCGCAAAAGGCGCCCTTCGCAGAATTCGCTCAGGGCAAGCGGGTTCGGGATGACACTTTTTGTGGGGCATTGGTCGTTGTTGAGCAATGGAGAGAGATGCGAAGCCACAGTGATCCTCAACGCGTGAATCAGCGGGCGCTGGCGTTTTTGCGGATTTGTGTGGGGATATTGTTTTTGATTTTCGGGAAGTACAAGGTTTTCGGGACGCAGTTTACCTTGCACGGGGGATTTGAATTCTGGATTAACAAGTTTTTGGTAGATGGGGCGTATCCGTTTATGGTGCCGGTTCTGAAGAACATTGTGCTGCCGCATGCGCGGCCGATTGCTTTTCTGGTGGCGTATGGAGAGTTGGCGATTGGGATTGCGTTGACGCTGGGAGTCTGGGTGAAGCGGGCTAGTGCGTTTGGGTTGTTGTACATGTTGACGCTGCTGGTTTCGTCGAATTATCCGGGGGCCGGGGCGCCGGTGTGGCAGTATTTTGGGGCTTCGCTGGATCATTCGGTGCTGGGGATTTGTTTTTTGGTGTTTTTGATGGGTGAGTCGGATGCGGTTTGGGCGGTTGGTGGGCGGGAGGAGTAGTGGTTTCGACAGGAGCTAGAGGAACCCAAGAGGGGGGGAAGCCCCTCCCCTACAAAGGGCCGCTACGTGGTTGGTGGACGGTGGTTGAGAAGCGGTGGTAAGCTGACGGGCCGATTGTTCGAAATTAATGGCCGTTGTGATAGTTCGAGCATCTAATTTCCGCAAGTTTGACCAGGATTGCGTTTGACGGATTCCACTCCAATTCAGAAGACCGAAGCCGCGCACGGACCGAGTGCGCTCCCGCAGTCCGTGGCTGCGCCACTTACGCGCGCGGCCATTTTTCTGGTCGTGACGTTGAAGCCGGGCCCAGAGGTCAAAGAAACCGTGCGCTCGTTTTGTGGAGACCTGGCCGCGCTGCTGCGTTCGGTGGAATTTCGCGATATTGAGGGCGGGCTCTCCTGCGTGATGGGGTTTGGGGCGGAGGCGTGGGACCGGCTGTTTGGAGCGCCGCGGCCGAAGGAGTTGCACGAGTTCCGGGAGATACGGGCCGGGGAGCGCCACGCGGTGGCTACGCCTGGGGATTTGCTGTTCCACATCCGAGCGAAGCGGATGGATCTTTGCTTTGAGCTGGCGACGCAGATTATGGAGCGCATCGGAGAGGCTGTTTCGCCGGTGGACGAGGTGCATGGGTTTCGTTACTTCGACGACCGCGATTTGATTGGGTTTGTGGATGGAACGGAGAATCCCCGGGGTGAGGCGGCCGTTGACGCTGTGCTCATCGGTGAGGAAGACGCCGCTTTCGCCGGGGGCAGTTACGTGATTGTGCAGAAGTATCTTCACGATTTGAAGGGGTGGAATGCGCTGCCTACGGAGGCACAGGAACGAATCATCGGGCGGAAAAAGCTTTCGGATATTGAGCTGGACGATTCCGTGAAGCCGAGTTCGGCGCACAACGCGTTGACTGTGATTGAGGAAAACGGGAAAGAGATCAAGATTCTGCGCGACAACATGCCGTTTGGCAGTGCTGCGCAGGGTGAATTTGGGACTTATTTTATTGGCTACAGCCGTTCGCCGCGGACGATCGAGCAGATGCTGGAAAATATGTTCGTTGGGAAGCCGCCTGGGAATTATGACCGGTTGCTGGATTTCAGCCGGGCGGTGACGGGTTCGCTTTTCTTTGTGCCGTCAGCGACATTTCTGGATGGCGTGGGACCGGATCAAGGCGAAGTGGCAGCGCACTCTGAACCACGGGCGGAGGCTGAAACGATTGCATCCGCACCGAGCGAGAAGGATGGTTCGCTGGGTATCGGTTCGTTAAAAGGAGAAATCTCTCATGAATAATCTGCATCGCGAGTTGGCCCCGATTTCCGATGCGGCCTGGGCGCAGATCGAAGAGGAAACGAAGCGCACGTTGAAGCGCTACCTTGCCGGGCGGCGTGTTGTGGACGTGGAGGGACCGGGAGGCAGCGAGCTTTCGGCCGTCGGCACCGGCCACTTGCAGAAGATTGCGGCGCCGCAGAACGGCATCCTTGCGAGGCAGCGAGAGGTGAAGGCGCTGGTGGAGTTGCGTGTGGCGTTTGAGCTGAAGCGCGAGGCAATCGACGATGTCGAGCGTGGAGCGAACGACTCTGACTGGCAGCCGGCGAAAGATGCCGCGCGGAAGATCGCGTTCGCGGAAGATGGCGCCATATTCGAGAGTTATGCCGCGGCGGGTATAGAGGGCATTCGCAAGGGGACGAGCAATCCGGTGCTGACGCTGCCGGCGGATGTGCGGGCTTACCCGGAAGCGATTGCGCAGGCGTTGAGCCAGTTGCGGCTGGTTGGCGTGAATGGGCCTTATTCGGTGCTGCTGGGGGCGGAGGCGTACACGGCGCTGGCGGAGACCAGCGATCACGGATATCCGGTGCTGGAGCATGTGAAGCGGTTGGTGAAGGATGAGATTGTGTGGGCGCCTGCGATTGAGGGGGCGTTTGTATTGACCAAGCGCGGAGGGGATTTTTCGTTGCACATTGGGCAGGATGTTTCGATTGGGTATTTGAGCCATACGGAGACAGCGGTGCAGCTTTATTTGCAGGAGTCGTTTACCTTTTTGATGCTGACTTCGGAGGCGGCGGTGGCGCTGGCGGCGCCGGGGAAGGCGAAGAAGTAAAAACAAAGAAGGAAAGAAAGAGAAAGATAACGCAGAGCCGCAGAGAGCGCAGAGGTTCGCAGAGAAGAGAGGATCGAAAGTTTCGTGGCGTTTGATCGTAAGAGCCCACCCTTAAACGGCAAGGGTGGGGCACCCTCAAGTACGGTTGGTCGGCACCTTAACTTGGTAAAAGCCGGAAACCCTCCATAGCTTACGCGGTGTGAAGATGGTTTAGGGGCCTCCACAATCATGCGGCACCCGGCGGCGGGGATCACCTGTCGCTTTCACCAACAATCAGTCGTCGATTTGCTGTTGCCTGCGACTCCGGCGGACGCTGCAAAGTCGGGGCGGATGACGTGGTCTCCGTTCGCCAAGATAAGCCCGTCAACTGAATGCACGTTGTACGCGCGAACATGGCCGAAGTTATTGAATGTGTCATATTCGACCGTTACAAGCTGGCCGTTTTGGGGCGACAAGCGTTCATGCAATTCCTTGGAGCTGAACGCGTCGAAACAAGTGACGCCGTTCCGCCCTTTACGATACAAGATGACGCTGTCCGGATCCGATGGATGGATCGCACCAAAGGGCTCTTTTCCATCTAATGCGACGCGGGCCTGATAAGTTCTTCGCACAACTCTATCGATGAACAGGGAGTAGCCGACAAACGCACACCCAACAAGCACGGCAGTTGCGATCCAGGTAATGTTAGCCGTTCTAGTCATACTGATATTCTCCGTGAGTGATTAGATTCGTGTAAACAGTCCAACTATTTCAATGTTCTTCCGGACAACCTTTCCGATTCAGCCTGCTGCGGCGAGCCCAGCACTCCGAACCTGACAGACTTCCCATCAGAGGGGTGAGTTGCGCGGGGTGGGGAGTCGCGATAGAGTGGGGCGCTAATACTTCTACAGTGCGCGTCCGGCTCTAGGCAAGTTTCGAGGTTATTTTGTGGCTGGCGGCGGGGCGCGGATGCGATCGGAGAGCTTGGGTGGCGTCACCACTGTTTCGTTGCAAGAATATTGACCAACTGCTTTCCGATTCCGAAAACGCAGAAATCCGATTAAAAAAGTCGCTGGGATGGCTGAGCTTGACATCGCTGGGCATTGGCGCGGTGATTGGCTCGGGAATTTTCACGGTGGTGGGAACGGCGATTGCCGGGCAGAAGCTGCAAGTTTCCTCGATATTGAACGCTCCCCTTCTGCAATACCTGATTACGCGATCCACTTCGTTCGGACGGCCGGGCGCGGGGCCGGCGATTGCGATTTCGTTCATTCTTGTGGCAGTGGTTTGCGGGTTTGCTTCGGTTTGTTATGCGGAGCTGGCGGCGATGATCCCGATTGCGGGGAGCGCGTATACGTACACGTACGCGACGATGGGCGAGTTGATCGCGTGGATCATCGGGTGGGATTTGATTCTGGAATATGCCGTGAGCAACATGGCGGTAAGCGTGGGATTTTCGGCGCACGTGGTGGATTTGCTGGACTGGTTCGGCTGGCATCCGGACCCGAAGTGGATTTCGCCGGCGTACTTGCCAAGTGGCCTGCCCGATTTGCAGGGGAACATGATTTATGGGCCGGGCTGGCATTTCGGGTTCAACTGGCCGGCGTTCATTATTGTGATGCTGCTGACGGTGATCCTGGTGCGCGGGATCAAGGAGTCCGCGGAAACCAACAACATCATGGTGCTGCTGAAGATTGTGGCCATCCTGATTTTCGTGGGAGTGGCGTCGCGCTTTATCAAGCCCGCGAATTGGCATCCGTTTGCGCCGAATGGCTGGCCGGGGATTCTGACGGGCGGGTCGATCGTGTTTTTCACATACATCGGATTTGATTCGGTTTCAACGGCGGCGGAAGAGTGCAAGAATCCACAGCGGGACTTACCGCGGGGAATTATTGCGACGCTGGTGATTTGCACCATTCTTTACATCGCCGTGGTGGTGGTGCTGACCGGACTGGTGCCGTGGCAGACGTTGATGGACGATGCGGCGCCGGTGGTGAACACGATGAAGAAGCTGCACTTCGGCACGGCGCGGCTGGTGGTGCTGATCGGCGCGCTGATGGGGATGATCTCTTCCCTGTTGGTGTTTCAGCTGGGGCAGGCGCGGGTGTGGTTCGCGATGTCGCGCGACGGATTGCTGCCGCGGATTTTCGGGCGTGTTCATCCGAAATTTCACACGCCGGATTTTTCGACCTGGCTGGCGGGATTTGTGGTGGGGATTCCGGCGGGATTGCTGGATATCGGAACGCTGGCGGACCTTTCGAACATCGGAACGTTGTTTGCATTTGCGCTGGTGGGCGGGGGAGTGCTGATATTGCGATACCGCGAGCCGGATCGTCCACGGGCGTTTCGGGCACCGGGCGGACCAATGGCGCCGGTGATTACGATTATCACCTGCGTGCTGCTGATGGCGGGATTGCCGATCATGAACTGGATTCGATTCTTCGCCTGGCTGGCGATCGGACTGGTGATTTATTATTTTTACGGGCGGAGGAAGAGTACCCTAAGATTGTCCACCGCAAGCAGATAGGAATTCGTTCAAGGACACGCGTGATGCCCCGGCGATGGTTTGTGAACGCTCGAACGAAGGGAAAAGCGGTTTTGATGGTCGCGGTGCTGGGGCTGCTGGCTCCGCAGATGTCGCTCGCGTGGGGAGACAGCGCGCAGCGGCTGGTGGTGAATCACGCGGTGGACACGCTGCCGGTGGAACTGCGGCCATTTTTCGAAGCCAACCGCAGATACCTGATGGACCATGTGAACGACCCGCTGGGATTGATTGCCGAGCACCCGGGCGAGCGGAACAATCATTTTATTGAACTGGATAAGTACGGAAAGTTTCCGTTTACTGCCCTGCCGCGGAGTTACAAGGCGGCGATCGAGAAATACAGCAAATCGAAAATTCAGGCTACGGGACTGCTGCCTTGGCAGATCGGCGTGTACAGCCAGAAGCTGACGGAGGATTTGCGCGCCGGGCGGTGGGAGCAGGCGAAGCAGGACGCGGCGTTTCTGGCGAACTACGTGGCGGAGGCGCATGATCCGTTCAACACCACGGAGAATTTTGACGGGCGACTGACGCTGCAGAACGGGATCAACGACCGATTCAACAGCGTGCTGATCACGCGGTACGGTTCGTTTTTTCCGATGAGCACGCACGACGCGTTTTTTATCAGCGACCCGACGGACTATGCGTTTGAGGCGTGCCTGGAATCGCACAGCCTGGTGGAATCGGTCCTGCTGGCGGACCGGCGGGCGCTGAAGGGGCTGAACTCATATACGGATGAGTATTACGACCGGTTTTATAATTTTGCGGCGGCTTCGCTGATCAGGCAGCTGTCCGAGGCTTCGACCGACGTTGGATCTTACTGGCTGACCGCGTGGACGAATGCGGGGAAGCCGCAACTCCCTCACTGATTCTGGCGCCATGGACTCTAATGTGCGTTTCTCGAGAGTGATTCGCTGCCTTCAAGTGCCAGGAAACGACGCCCGCTTCGGAAAGCGGCCGCTACAAAGACATCTCCGACTTGGATGGTCACTGGTGAGTGATGCAGGATAGTCCATTTCCCAAACGTATTGCTTCCCTTCCCAAGGCGGAGTTGCATGTGCATCTGGAGGGCTCGATCCGTCCGGCGATGGCGAGTGCGCTGGCGGCGCGGCACGGCGTGAAGTTGACGGAAGAGGAGGTGCGGCGGCGGTATGCGTACACGGATTTCGCGGGATTTCTGGATGCGTTCAAGTGGGTGACGTCGTTTGTGCGGGGGCCGGGAGATTTTGCGCTGATTGCGGCGGATCTGGCGGAGCAGTTGATTGAACAGAAGGTGGTGTACGCGGAGGTGACGCTGTCGGTGGGCGTGATGTTTTTGCGGCAGCAGCAGCCCGAGGCGAATTTTGCGGCGATTTTGGAGGCGACGGAGCGGTTTGAGAAGCGGGGATTGCGGCTGAACTGGATTTTTGACGCGGTGCGGCAATTTGGAGCGGAAGCGGCTATGCGGGTGGTGCAAGCGGCGCGGCGGTGCGCTTCGCGGCGGATTGTGGCGTTTGGAATTGGGGGAGACGAGCTGAGTTTACCGGCGGCGGAATTTCGCGGAGTGTATGAACGGGCGGAGGAGTATGGATTTCACCGGCTGATGCATGCGGGGGAGATTGGCGGTCCGGAGAAAATACGCGAGGCGATTGAGATTTTGGGAGTGGAGCGGATTGGGCACGGGATTGCGGCGATTCGGGATGTGGCGTTGATGGAGGAGTTGGCGGAAAGAAAGATTCCGCTGGAGATTTGCCCGGGGAGCAATTTGCGGACGGGGGCGTTGGGCGTGCAGTTGGGGAAAAGCGCGGCGGCGATGGAGGAGCATCCTTTGGCAGAGATTGTGCGGCGCGGGGTGGCGGTGACGCTGGCGACGGATGATCCGGCGATGTTTCATACGTCGTTGGAGGAGGAGTACCGGAATGCGTGGGGGATGGGGTTGACGGAGGAGGAGTTGGCGGACGTGGTGGAGAATGGGTTTCGGTTTGCGTTTGGGGAGGTCGGCAGGAGTTTGTGATAGTACGGGAGCGAGAGCGGCCCGCCTCAGAAGGTGGGCCCTACGGGAACAGGAGAAAAGCAAGAGGGAGGGGCAAGCCCCTCCCCTACAAAGCTGGGAGTGAATTGATATACTGATGGGCATGAAAGCACATGTTTGGGTGATGCCGAAGCGGACGGTGCTGGACCCGCAGGGAAAGACGATTCACCATGCGCTGGCGAGCCTGGGATACGAGCAGGTGTCGGATGTGCGGCAGGGGAAATTTTTTGTGCTGAACCTGGATGGCTGGAACCGCGACGAAGCGCAGGCCCAAGTGGAGCGGATTTCGAAGGAAGTGCTGGCCAACCCGGTGATTGAAGAGTTTCGCTTCGAGATAGTGGAATAAGAGCTGTTCGCATGCCGCTGGGCTTCCAATTTTTTCAAAGAACAATTTCGCCGTGCCGCGGAACGCGACGTGGTCTATGGATTGGACTGGCAATGGCCTGGCTGGCCGGGTGCGGTGGAGCGGGGCGAACCGACGACCCGCAACTGAAACCAATTCAATCGATGCTGGAACAGGAGCTGCCGCGGCGGACGCCGGAAGAAAAAGTTGTCCTTTATTTGGACAATCACGGGTATTCCATCCTGGCGGCGCAGAAGCAGGGGACGATTGTGGCGATCATCCGGCGCAAGGATATGGCAGCGATCCAGCCCGTGACGGCACGGGTAACTTTTTATTTTGACGCCAATCGGAAGCTGAACACCTTCGAGTTGCAACGGCCAGAAAACGTGCCCACTCAGCGATAGTTTGGCAACTGCGTTGCTGCATTCCATACGCCCGCGGGAATGCGCGTGTTACCCTAAACGTACAAATTCAAGGAGACTGCCGCATGTGCGGAATTGTCGGTTATATCGGGCCCAAGAAGGTGGTCCCCGTGATTATCGAGGGGCTGCGGAAGCTGGAATACCGCGGCTATGATTCCGCCGGGATAGCCGTGGTGAACGGCGCGGGGAAGATTGAGATCCGGCGGGCACCGGGAAAACTGAAAAACCTGGAAGAGGTGCTGAAGGAATCGCCGATCGAGGGGACGTACGGAATTGGGCACACGCGCTGGGCTACGCACGGGAGGCCGACGGAAGAAAACGCGCACCCGCACCGGGATTGCACGGGACAGTACGTGGTGGTGCACAACGGGATTATCGAGAACTATCTGGAGTTGAAGGAGAAGTTGCAGCGCGAGGGACACAAGTTTGTGACCGAGACGGACACGGAGATTGTGGCGCACCTGGTGGAGAAGTACGCGAAGGATTTGCCGTTCGAAGAGGCAGTGCGGAAGACGCTGAAGGATTTACGAGGAATTTATTCGCTGGTGTTTTTGTCGGCGAAGGATCCGCAGAAATTGATTGCGGCGCGGATTGGGCCTCCTTCGGTGATCGGGTTGGGCGACGGGGAATATTTTGTAGCGAGCGACATTCCGGCCTTGCTGGAGCACACGCGGAAGATTTTCTTCCTAGCGGACGGCGATGTGGCGGTGCTGAGCCGCGATGGAGTGCGGGTGACGGACCTGGACGGGAATTCGGTGGACCGGCCGGCGCACACGGTGACGTGGGACCCGATCATGGCGGAAAAGGGCGGCTACAAGCATTTCATGCAGAAGGAGATTTTCGAGCAGCCGCGGGCCGTGCGGGACACGATGCTGGGGCGGATTTCGCAGGAGACGGGAAAAGTTTTTCTGGATGAGATGGCGATCACGGAGAAGGCGTTCCGGGAATTCCAGAATGTGCGCATCGTGGCTTGCGGGACGAGTTGGCACGCGGGGTTGGCCGGGAAGTTCATGATCGAGCGGCTGGCGCGGCTGCCGGTGGAAGTGGACTACGGCAGCGAATTCCGGTATCGCGACCCGATTATCGATTCGCGAACGCTGACGGTGTGCATCAGCCAGTCGGGTGAGACGGCGGATACACTGGCGGCGCAGCGCGAGGCGAAGCAGAAGGGGTCGCCGAGCCTGGCGATCTGCAACGTGAAAGGGTCGATGATTACGCGCGAGGCCGCGGGAACGATTTTGACGCATGCGGGGCCGGAGATTGGCGTGGCCTCGACGAAGGCGTTTACGGCGCAATTGGCGGCGCTGGTGCTGCTGGCTTCGTATTTGGGGCAGGTGCGCGAAAAGATGGCGGCCGATGCGGCGCGGAAGCTGATGCTGGAGTTCACGCGGATTCCGCATAAGATGGAGACGATTCTGCAGGCGGAAGAAACTGGGTTTTACGAGACGCTGGCGCGGCAATATTTCCGGCAGTCGGATTTTCTTTATCTGGGGCGCGGGATTCACTATCCGATTGCGCTGGAAGGCGCGTTGAAGCTGAAAGAGATTTCCTACATTCACGCGGAGGGATATCCCTCGGGCGAAATGAAGCACGGGCCGAATGCGCTGATTGACGAGAATTTGCCCGTGGTGGTGCTGGCGACGAGGGATGAGACCGATCCGGCTTCGATGACGCTTTATGAAAAGAGTGTGTCGAACATTAAAGAGGTGAAGGCGCGCGACGGCATCGTGATTTCCGTGGTGACATCGGGCGACCACCTGGCGCGCGAGGCTTCGGATCACATTATCGAGTTGCCGGCGGCGCCGGACCTGCTTTCGCCGCTGCTGGAGATTATTCCGCTGCAACTGTTGGCGTATCACATCGCGGTGCGGCGCGGGTGCGACGTGGATCAGCCGCGGAACCTAGCGAAATCGGTGACGGTGGAATAGGCGAATCAGGGGGCTGTGTGGATGTTGCAATCCTTGATGAACAGTAGCCAAAGAGCGAAAAGCAGATCCCTCACCCGCAAAAAGCGCGAGTTCGGGATGACATACGCAATGTCGAAGCTAAAGCTCCGATCCCTCGAAACTTGAGGTGCGCTGAGTCAGGCGCTTCCCGCCGGGAGGCGGAATTCGGCTAGAATGGGCGTATGCGGATTCGCCGGGCGCCTCTCTTTTTTGCTATTTTGTTTGCCTTCCTTGTTTCTCCCCTGGTCCATGCACAGACGGCGACTCTGCGCGAAGTGCGCGTGGAGGGGCAAAAACATCTTGCGGAAGAACAAATCGCTTCCCTGACGGGGTTGGCGCGGGGAGCGCAGGTGGGACGCAAAGAATTGCAGGACGCAGGCGACGCGCTGGTGCGCACGGGATTGTTTGCGAAAGTGAATTTCAAGTATGACACGCACAACGACAGCCTGGTGGTGACGTTTCACGTCGAAGAGAATCAGCGGCTGCCGGTTTCCTACGACAATTTCCCCTGGTATTCGGATTCGGAATTGAACGACGCGGTGCGGAAGGAGCTGCCGTTTTACGACGGGCACCTGCCGCAAGCAGGGCAAGTGGTGGAACGCGCGGCGGCGGTGCTGAAAGCTTTTGTGGCGGCGCGTGACCCGCAGGTGGAGATTACGCACCAAGTGGTCCTGAGCCCATTGTCGGAGGGATCGGAACAGCAATTCACGGTGGAGGGGCCGGCGCTGAAGATTTCCAAACTGGAGTTCAGCGATCCAAAGCTGACGGAAGACCGGGTGGTGCGCGCGCACATCGGAGAGATTGCCGGGAAGCCATATTCGCGGATGACGATCAATGTTTTTCTGGCGGAGCAGATCCGGCCGATCTACCAACAGCAGGGGTTTTTGCAGGCGAAGATCGGGCCGGCGGAAGTGCGGCTATCGGGAAACCCGAACCAGCAGAAACTGGAGGAGGAGATACCGGTGTATGTGCTGTGTGAGCCAGGGGCGATTTATCGATGGAAGGGCGCGGAGTGGAAGGGGAACGCGGCGATTTCTTCGATCACGCTGACGAACGTGTTGGGAATGAAGGCAGGCGATGTGGCGAACGGGCAGGCGATTGAAGGGGGATGGGAGCGGGTGCGCGAGGAGTATGGGCAGCGGGGATATCTGGAAGCGAGGGTGACGCCGGTGGCGGCGTACGATGATGTGGCGCATACGACTTCGTATGAGGTATCGATTGTGGAAGGGCCGATTTTTCGTTATGGATCGATGACGATCTCGGGGATGTCGCTGGCGGGAGAGCGGATGATTCAGGAAGCGTGGAGCTTGAAGCCGGGGGATGTGTTCGACAAGAAGGTGTTTGAGGACTTTCTGATCCGGCTGGATTCGCACCGGGAAACGATTTTCAAGGATTTGCCGGTGCATTACGATACCGTGGGGCATTTTTTGCAGACGGATGAGGAGAAGCGGACGGTGGAAGTGTTGTTGGATTTCAAGTGAGTAAGAAAGAAAAAGAAAGAGTTCACACAGAGGGCACAGAGATAAGAAGAATTGAAGAGGGAGTGAGATGAGTAGTCTGGTAAATATACGGGTGGGAGAGGGATCGGTCGACGGGGCCGAGGAGAAGGAGCGCGGGCTTTTGGCGCGATTGGGGGAGTTGCGTTCGGTGATTGTAGCGCTTTCGGGGGGGACGGATTCGGCTTATCTGGCTTGGGCGGCGCATCGGGCGCTGGGAGAGAGGGCGCTGTCGATTACGGCGCTTTCGGAGAGTTATTCGGCTTATGACCGGGAGCAGGTGGAGATTTTTTTGAAGGCTACGGGAGTGCGGCACGAGTTTGTGGAGACGCATGAGCTGGAGAACCCGGCGTACCGGGCGAATGCGGCGGACCGATGTTACTACTGCAAGGACGAACTTTTTAATGTGCTGGACGGATTAGCGAAAGAGCGCGGGTTTGCGGCGGTGGCTTACGGGGTGAATGCGGACGACACTTCGGATTTTCGGCCGGGGCACCGGGCGGCAGCGGAGCACCAGGTGTTGACTCCGCTGCTGGAGGCGAAACTGCATAAGGAAGAGATTCGGTTGCTGGCAAAACGGGCGGGACTTCCCTGCTGGGACCGGCCGGCATCGGCATGCTTGTCTTCGCGGTTGCCTTATGGAACAGAAGTTACGGCGGAACGGCTTTCGCTGGTGGAGCGGGGCGAGGCGGCGCTGCGGGAGTTGGGATTCCGACAGTTCCGAGTGAGGCTGCACGACAAGCTGGCGCGGGTGGAATTGGCCCAGGACGAGCTACAACGAGGGCTGGAGCCCAAGATGGCAGCGGCCATCGCGCAGGCATTGAAGGCGGCTGGATTCGCGTATGTGGCTTTAGACTTAGAGGGTTACCGGCAGGGGTCGCTGAACGAGGGGTTGGCAAAAGCAGCCGGAACATCCTGAGCCGAAAGTGCGTATCTTTTACCAGAAGCAGAGACCTGGGGAGCTTGGGAACCGGGATAAACCTGGATTCCGGGAGCTATGAGCTAATGAATACACGCCACGCAACTATTCTTTCCAAAGCAATTTTGTTTACGGCGCTCGCGGCATTTGCCCTGCCCGCGGTTGCGGCAGAGACTGCCACCTTCGACAAGACCTTTACGGTGACTTCGCCGGTGCGGATTGAGTTGAGCAACGGGTCGGGAAGTGTGGAGATCCGGGGAAGCGCGGACGGCTCGGTGCACGTGCATGGAAAGGTTTCACCGGGGGGCTGGTCGTTGTTTGGGGGCGGGGCGAAAAGCGTTGAAGAGGTGGCCGCGAATCCTCCGCTGGAACAGAGCGGAAGCACAATACGGATCGGAAAGAATTCCTCGTGGCTGAAGAATGTTTCGATTGAATACCAGGTGGAAGTTCCACACGACACGGAGATTGACGCGGGCGTGGCCTCGGGCGGGATTACGATTGATAACGTGAAGGGGCCGGTGAAGGCGAGTTCAGCGTCGGGATATGTGCACGTGTATCGAGTGGAGCGTGACGCGCAACTGAATGCGGCGAGCGGCTCGATTGATGTGTCCGGGATTGGCGGATGGTTGCGCGTTTCGAGCGCTTCGGGGGATACGCGGACGGCGGATGTGAAGGGCGAGGTGAAAGTTACTGCGGCTTCGGGATCCATCAGGATTGAACGCGCGGGCGACCGCGTGGATGCGTCGACGGCTAGCGGGTCGATTGAAGTGATTGGCGCGAACAACGATGTGAAGGTGCACGCGATTTCCGGGTCCATCCAGGTCTCCGGAAATCCGGGGGCGAGCAGGTTGTGGGAGTTGAAGACGATTTCGGGATCGGTGGAGTTGCGTGTGCCGCGGGACGCAAGTTTTCTGCTTTCAGCGGAATCAACTTCGGGGGATATCCGGACGAGCATTCCGGTGATATTGGAAGAGCAGAACAAGCATTCGCTGCGGGCGCATATTGGGAATTCGGCGGGGCGGGTGGAAGTGCATACGGTTTCGGGAAGTGTGAATGTTTCGAGCGGGTCGTGAGGGGTTAGTTTGTGATCAACGACAGCCGGCCTGGGAAGGCGGCGTAAAGCCGCTCCTACACGGACGGAAAACCCAAGAGGGTCGGGCAATCCCGGCCCCTACGGGAATCGGAAAACCCAAGAACACAGGCTGAAGCCTATGCTACAGGGTGGCCGCTACAGGTTAGATTCCCTTGTACAATGGCGTAGTGAATTCTTTTCTAATAAAACCGGTGGGAATGATTCTGGGAATTGGTGTGCTTGCCTGGACTAGCGCGGCGTGCGGGTGGGCGCAGGAGAAGCCGGAGGCAGGGCAAGATCCGCCCGCGGCTGCGCCGAGCGCGAAGAGCGGTAGCAAGCAGACTGCCGCTGCCGCGGCGGCGGCGCTTGAGGAACAAGATTTGCAGAAGGCGATTGAGCGGGCGAGCAACGATCGCGCGGCGCTGATGCACAATCTGATGGATTTCCTGAAGAAGTACCCGCAATCTTCGCAACGACCGCAGATTTATCGGGCGATTGTGGAATCGAGCCTGCAGCTTCGGGAGTTTTCGACGGCAATGGAGTATGCGGAGCGAATGGTGGCGCTGGATCCCGGGGATCTTTCGACCAACCTGCTTTCGGTACAATTGCTTGAGCGGTATGGCGATGCGGCTGGGTGGCGGCGGGCAACGAGCTACTGCACGCGGGTGTTGGATCTCATTCGCCGCGAGCCCGTGAAGGACAAATCGCCGCGAAAGTCAGGCGAGCAATTCGAAAAAGACAAACAACACGATGTAGCGTCTGTCCTGCTGGTGCGCGGAAGGCTGTATCAAAAGCTGAACGAACCTCAAAACGCCCAACGGGATTTTGAGAGCAGTTATAAAATGGCGCCGGGTTCAGCCGCGGCAGAACGCCTGGGCGAGTTGGCGGAAATCCGGAAGGACTTTCCTACGGCAATTCAAGAGTATGCCCTGGCCTTTGCGCTCTCAGATGGTTTGCAGGGCAGCGCGTCACGCCCTGAAGTAAGGAAGAAACTAGGGAATGTCTGGCGGCTGGCACACGGGTCGGAAGACGGGTTGGGAGATTATGTCCTGCGGGCGGTCGATGAGGCCATGGCCGTCGGGATCGATCCCAAGCCTGCGCGGAACAAAGGACTGAAGGACCCGATGGAATTCCTCCTGCGCAAAGCGCCGGATGGGTCAGCATTCGCCTTAGCCGACTTCAAAGGCAAAGTGTTGGTGCTGAATTTTTGGGCAACGTGGTGTGGCCCCTGCCGTGAATGGGAACCGCACTTCGAAAAAGTCGCCGGCCATTATCTCGGGCGCGAGAAGGAAGTCATCTTCCTGGAAGTGAATTGCGACGAGGACGAAACTCTGGTTGGGCCGTACCTGGCGGAGTTGAAACCAAGAACCACCGAGGTCTTTGCCGACGGCCTGGAAGATTTGTTGCATGTAAATTCCTTTCCAACCACCGTGATCTTGAGCCGGACAGGAAAAATAGCGTATCGAACCGAGGGTTTTGATCCCGACGGGCGGGATCAAGTATTGATAGACGCGATTGACGGAGCCATCATTCACTAGTGGTGGACGGAAGATTGCCGGTTATTGGTTTTGATTTTCCGCGACGTGGTTGGCGGCCTGGATTGTGTTTACGTGGATTTGGATTGTGTCGTTGAGTTGGCGGGCGTAGCCGCCTGCCAGCGTTGTTACCACAGGGATATTTTTTTCGCGGGCTTCTTTGAAGACGCCGATGTCGCGTTTTTGCAAAGCTTCCATACTTAAATCCAGGCCGCCTAGTTGGTCTTCACGGTAGGGGTCTGCCCCGCCTACGTAGAAGAGGATGTCTGGACGGAAATTTGTGATGGATTTTTTTACCGCGGGGAGGAGTGTGGCCAAGTATTCTTCGTCAGCTACACCGTCTTCGAGATTCAGATCGAGAGAGGAATGGGGTTTGTGAGCGGGGTAGTTGTTGAGTTGATGGATGGAGAGGGTGAAGACGGAATCGTCTTTGGCGAAGATGGCGGCGGTGCCGTTGCCGTGATGGACGTCGGTGTCGACGACCATGGCGCGGGCGATTTTTTTGCGGGCTTGGAGGGTGCGGATGGCTACAGCTACATCGTGGATGGCGCAGAAGCCTTCGCCGTGGCCGGGGTAGGCGTGATGGAAGCCGCCTCCGATGTTGCAGCCGAAGCCATCGTGCAGCGCGGATTCGGCGGCGAGGATTGTGCCGCCAGCTGCCAGCCAGAAGGCGCGGACTAGTTCGGAGGAATAAGGGACTTCGAGTTTCATTTGTTCGCTGGCGGTGAGGGTGCCTGTTTTTAATTTGTGGACCCAGTCTTCGGTGTGGACGCGGAGGATGTCGATGTCGGTTGCGGGTTCAGGGCGGAGAAAGTCGTTGGGTTCGGCGATGGCGTCGTTGAGGAGCTTGTCGTGGATGAGGCGGAATTTTTCGGAAGGGAAGACGTGGGTGCCGAGGTTGAGGTCGTAGAGATCGTGGTAGACGAGTTTGAAGGGGAGCATGGGAGTGACCTCTCAAAAAGTATCACATCGCAAAATCAATATCGTACCGCATCATTTCCTGGCCGTGATGTCCGCATGAGGACTTGACATCACAAGCCATCTCACGCATCATTAGAGCATGAGGACGACACTTTCCATAGATGATGAAGTTCTTGAACTGGTAAGGCGTTACGCAGCAGACCGGTCGATGGCATTGGGTGACGCCGTATCCGAACTGATTCGGAAGGCGTTCGCCACTCCCACGCCCACAAAAATGGTGAACGGACTGCATGTATTCGATCTTCCGGCCGACTCACCGCGAGTCACCACAGAAATGGTCAAGAAACTTGACGCGGAGCAGTAATGAAAGCTGCCCTCCTGGATGTAAACGTTCTTGTTGCACTGTTTTGGCCCGCCCATAGCGATCACCAGAAGGCACAAAGCTGGTTCAGGCAACACTCGAGCCGAGGCTGGGCCACCTGCCCACTTACGCAGTCCTCATTCGTTCGAATCGTCAGCAACCCCATGATTTCGCGCGCCGCGGTAACAGTGGAGGAGTCAACAAAGTTATTGGCGAAAAACCTTGTGCATCCATCGCATGTTTTCTGGCCCGCTGAGGCACATTACCTGGATTTGATCGAAACATTTGCAAGTCGCATCGTGGGTCATCAGCAAGTCACGGACTCATACCTGCTTGGAATGGCGATACGCAACCGAGGAACTCTCGTAACGATGGATCGAGGAATCTTTAGCCTTATCCCAGACGGAATGCGTGATCGGGGAATAGTGGAGCTGGTCCGGTAAATTGGCTGGTGGTTTAGGCCTGGCGATCAGGATTCGCGGTCGAGGATGAAGTCGGGGAGGGTTTGGAGGGCGCGGGCGTATTCGGAGAAGCCGGAGCAGTTGAGGCAGGCTTTGGCGCGGACGGCGTAGTCGAGGGCGAGGTTGCGGGTGCGGTCGAGGGCGCCGGAATCGCGGACAAGGGCAACAAGGGTTTCGGGCTGGACGGAGTCGAATTCTTTTTCTTCGAGGACGCGGGCGACCATTTCGCGGGCTTCGCGGTGGCCGTTTTCCATGGCGTAGATGAGCGGCAGGGTGACTTTGCCTTCTTTCAGATCGCTTAGCACCGGCTTGCCGAGTTGTTCGCTGGATGCGGTGAAATCCAGAAGATCATCCACCAATTGAAATGCCAAGCCGGAGTAGCGGCCGTAATCGGCTAACGCGGTTTCGTGTTCTTCGTCGAGGCCGCCGAGGACTCCGCCGAGGCGCGCGCAGCCGCTGAAGAGGCAGGCGGTTTTGTAGGTGGAGAGCTTCAGGGCGTCGTCTTCGGAGACGTCGATGCGGCCGATTTTTTCGAGTTGGAGGAGTTCGCCTTCGACCATTTTCTGGGTGAGATCGATGAGGATGTCGAGGACGTGGAAATTGCGCTCCTGCAGGGCGATGTGGAAAGACTGCATGTAGAGCCAGTCGCCGGAGAGAACGCTGCGATGATTGCCCCAGCGGGAGTTGGCGGAGGGGCGGCCGCGGCGGGTGTCGGCGCTGTCGATGACGTCGTCGTGGATCAGAGTGGCACTGTGGAGGAGTTCGACTACGGCGGCAAGTTTGATGGCGCTGCGGGAGTCGCCTTCGCTTCCGGCGGCATAGCCGTGTGCTAGCAGGAGCAACGCGGGCCGGAGACGCTTCCCTCCCCCGCCGAGTAGATAGCTGGTGATTTCGGAGACGGGTTGGTAGGCGGAGGCGCTCTGGCGCGAGAGCTCCTGCTCGACCTTCACGAGGTCATCACGCACGAGTTCAAAAATCTCTTTGACGGTCAGTAAGGCGATGTGCGTTCTCCGGGCCCGCCCCCTGTCAGCGGGACACCTTGCCCGAGAATTATTCGGGCCGGGTCAGTCCAAAAAACCTCCGGAAATTCTCCGTGGTCTGGGCGGCAATTTCTGATAGCTCACAGTCTCTCACATTCGCGAGGGCCTTTGCTACCTCGAGGACGTAGGCAGGCTCATTGCGTTTGCCGCGATAGGGCTGTGGCGCGAGGTACGGAGAGTCCGTTTCGATCAGAATGTTTGAAAGGGGCAAAGCTTTCGCTACGTCGCGGATGTTTTGCGCTTTGGGATAGGAGATGTTGCCGGTGAAGGAGATTTGGAAGCCCATGTCGAGGCCCTTTTTCGCGTGATCGAGAGTACTGGTGAAGCAATGAAGGATGCCGCCGAGGCCGGTGGGCTTCCAGATTTCGTCGAGGAGGCGGAGGCAATCGTCCCAGGCGTCGCGGCAGTGGATGATGATGGGGAGATTGGCGGCGTGGGCTAGTTCCATTTGCTGGCGGAAGACTTTTTCTTGAATGTCGCGGGGAGAGTGGTCGTAGAAGTAGTCTAGGCCGATTTCGCCCCAGGCGATTACTTTGGGATGTTTCGCGAGGGCCGCCAGCTTATCGAGATGCGCGGTGGTGACTTCTTTGGCGTCGTGGGGGTGGATGCCTACCGTGGTGTAGATCCAGTTGTGGGATTCGGCGTAGGGGAGGGCGGCGTCGAGTTGTTCGGGGCCGGGGCCGGTGCCGATGGCTAGGATGGTGGAGATGCCTGCGGCTTGGGCGCGTTGGAGCATTGCATCGCGGTCGTCGGCGAATTGGGGGCCGTCGATGTGGGCGTGGGAGTCGATTAGTTCCATAGATAGAAATTAGAAAATAGAAATTGGAAAATAGATAGGGGAGTTGGCCACCTGGAGGGGCAGGCTACAGTGGGCGGATCCGCCAATCGGGGGATGGGCGTTCCCGAGCGGCCCGCCTCAGAAGGCGGGCCCTACATGTTCGCCATACACTACTGCTCAAAAGCGGGAGCTTTGCTCCCGCACTCAAAATTATTTTAGGCGGGCGCCGACTTCTACTTCTTCGTGGAAACCCGTGAGGACTGGGCGGCCTTCGGGGCCTACGGAGGCGGCTACGATCATGCCGTTGGATTCGACGCCGCGGAGTTTGCGCGGGGCGAGGTTGACGACGACGGCTACTTTGCGGCCGATCAGGGATTCGGGTTCGTAGTATTGGGCGATGCCGGCGCAGATCTGACGGATTTCGGTGCCGATATCTACAGTGAGTTTGAGGAGTTTGTCGGCGCCGAGGATGCGTTCGGCGGTTTTGATCTGGCCCACGCGCATTTCGACTTTGGTGAAGTCCTCGATGCCGATTTTGTCGGAGACGGCCGGTGCTGCGGCTGCCGCTGCGGACGCGCCGGCAGCGGCGGGAGCGCTCGCGGCCGGTGCGGGGGTTGCTGGTGTTGGGTTCAGTTCTTCGTTTGCCATTGATTCGATCCTCTCTATTGCTTCGGTTTTGTCGACGCGTGGAAATAAAGTTTGTACCTTGCCAAGAGCGGTGCCGGGAGCGAGTTGGCCCCAACGGAGGCCGTCGAGCTCGAATTTGCCGAGGGCTTCGGACTGGCCGAGGAGCGTCCAGACTTTGGCGGCGCTGTCGGGCAGAACAGGAAATGAAAGCGCGACGACGATGCGGAGAAGCTCGGCGGTGGTCCAGAGAATGGTGGCTTTGCGGGCTTGATCGGCTTCGGAGTTGCCGAGGGCCCAGGGTTGCTCGCTGGTTAGATATTTGTCGGCGATGGCGATGACGGTCCAGATGGTTTCGAGGGCGCGGGCGAAGCTGAGCTTGTCGAAACTTTCGAAGACTTCGCCGATGGCGTCCTGAGCTTCCTTTGCGAGAGCTTCATCCTGCGGTTTGAATGCGGCAGGCTTTGGAATCTTGCCAGCGAAGTTTTTTTCGATGAGCGCGGCGGTACGGCTGGCGAGATTGCCGAGGCCGTTGGCTAGGTCGCTGTTGTAGCGGGTGACTAGGGCGTCGTAGCTGAAATTGCCGTCCTGGCCGAAGACGACGTCGCGCAAGAGGAAATAGCGAAGCGCGTCCATGCCGAGCATGTTGACGATGGGGCGCGGGAGGACGACGTTGCCCTTGGACTTGCTCATTTTCGCTGCGTCCATCAGGAACCAGCCGTGAGCCCAGACTTGTTTGGGAACAGGGAGCATCGCGGCCATCAGGAACGCGGGCCAGTAGACGGTGTGGAAACGGATGATGTCTTTGCCGACGAGATGCAAATCCGCGGGCCACATACCACGCTTTTCAAAGTCGGGGCCGCCGACGGCGCTGAGGTAGGCGGTGAGGGCGTCGAACCAGACGTAGAAGACGTGGGGCTCTTCGCCGGGAACGGGAATGCCCCAGCGGATGGTGGTGCGGGTGATACTGAGATCTTTCAGGCCGCCTTCGACGAAGCTGATGATTTCGTTGCGGCGTGTGTCGGGTTGAATGAAATCAGGATTCTTTTTGTAGAAATCGAGCAGCGGCTTCTGGAAGGAAGAGAGTTTGAAGAAAAAGTTTTCCTCGGTGATGGTTTCGAGCGGGCGGCCGCAATCGGGGCAATTGTCGCCGGGCTTGGTGTCGTTCACGAAGGCGTTGTCATAGATGCAGTATTGGCCGGTGTAATGGCCTTTGTAGACGTAGCCGTTTTCCTTGCACAGCTTGAAGAGCCACTGGACGGTGCGGACGTGCTTGAGATCGGTGGTGCGGACGAATTCGTCAGCGGGGATGCCGAGTTCGTCCCAGAGGGCGCGCCAGGCGTCGGCCATTTTCGCGACGTATTCGGATTCGGGGATGCCAGCTTTTTTGGCGGCGCGTTCGACGTTGACGCCGTGCTCGTCGGTACCGGTGGTCATGACGACGTCGTAGCCGCGCATGCGCTTGTAGCGGCGGATGACATCGGCGACGACGGTGGTGTAGGTATGGCCGATGTGCGGGAGCCCGTTGGTGTAGTAGATGGGCGTTGTGAGATAGAATTTTTCTTTTTTCTCGGGCATTGGGAGTTTTAAGTTTTCGGTTCAAAGTTCAAAGAGTTTAAGAGTTCGGAAGTTCAAGAGTTCAATAAGAAAGACGGCTTGTACTTACGGTTAGGTTTTTAGTGACCAGGAGCGCATGGCCTCGTCCATGACCTTTTGCAACGGGACATTTTGTGCTTCTGCCAGTTTACGGCAATCTTCGAATTCGGGCGATGCCTGGCGGATGTGGCCATTGAGCCGGGCCACTTTGATGCGGACTTCGCCGAAATTGGTATGGACCGTTTCCCACTGGCGGGCGAGGACGCGGCGCTCGGCGGTGTAGGTGCGGACACCGAGGGTGGTGGTCTCCGCGAAAAACATTTCGTGGAATTTCGATTCGTCTTCGGGCTTACAGAGGACGGTGACTAGCATGCCGGGACGGTTTTTTTTCATTTGGACGGGGGTGGAGAAGACGTCGAGCGCGCCGGCGGCGAGGGCTTTTTCTAGAAAGTAGCCGTAGATTTGCGGGTTCATGTCGTCGAGATTGGCTTCGAGGACGCGGATGATCTCGGATCCCGCAGTGGCGCGTTTTTCGGCAGCTTCGCCGACCATCAGGCGGAGGACGTTGGGCTGGTCTTCGAGATCGACGGTGCCTGCGCCGTAGCCGATGGAGTTGACGGTCATTGACGGTTGAGGGCCGAAGCTAGAGCAGAGTGTGGCGACGATCGCTGCGCCGGTGGGCGTGACCAATTCTTTTTGGACGCCGTTCGAATAGGTGGGCTTGCCGAGGAGTAATCGCGCGGTGGCGGGCGCAGGCACGGGCAAGACGCCGTGGGCCATTTTTGCGGTGCCGCCGCCTACATTTAGGGCAGAGCAGGCGAAGGAATCGATTCCGAGCGCGGCGAAACCGATGGAGGCGCCGACGATGTCGATGATGGCGTCAATGGCGCCGACTTCGTGGAAGTGAATTTTTTCGAGGGGTACGTCGTGGACGGCGGCCTCGGCTTCGCCGAGTTTTTGGAAAATGGCGGAGGCGCGATTTTTTATGTTGGCCGGAAGGGTTGATTTTTCGATGAGGTTGAGAATTGTGCTGAGCGAACGATGCGTTTGTGTGTCTTGAGTGCGGACTTTGGCATAGGTGGCGGCCATGCCGTTTTTCCAGACTTTTTCGGCGGAGAGTTCCCAGCCCGGGAGGTTCAGACCCTGCAATTCGGCGCGCAGTTGTTCAGTGGAGACACCTGCATCCAGCAGGGCGCCGAGGGTCATATCGCCGCTGATGCCGCTAAAGCAGTCAAAATAGGCTTGTTTCATGGGAGTGGGCCTGGATTGATAGTATCGGCGCGGTTTCGATGAGTCAAACACGTTGGCAGACGGCCCGCCTCGGAAGGCGGCCGCTACAAAGGCAGGAGTAACCCAAGAGGGCGGGGCAAGCCCCGCCCCTACAAACGATAATAAGCGGTGGGAAGCGATTAGATTGCCAGCATGTGGATTTGTTGGGCGGTGGGGATCGCATCGTAAAAGCGAGAGCTTTGCTCTCGCACTCAAAATTAGAGGGAACGGCCGGCGGCGGAGGCGGAGGCCCAGGCCCATTGGAAATTGAAGCCGCCGAGGTGGCCAGTGACGTCGACTACTTCGCCGATGAAGAAGAGGCCGGGGACTTTGCGGGATTCCATGGATTTGCTGGAGAGTTCGGCGGTGTCGACGCCGCCGGCGGTGACTTCGGCTTTTTCGTAGCCTTCGGTGCCGGCGGGTTGGACCTGCCACGAGTGCAATTCCCTTTCGAAAGCATCCAGAGCCGTGTTGGTCCAGGATTTCGGCGGATGGAATTTCAGCCAGCGTTCTGCGAGGCGGCTGGGTAGGAATTCGCGCAGAGCCTTTTCCGCCACGGAGGCGTTGCGCGTGCCTGCTTCGCGGATTTTTTGGGTGGCTTCGCGGCCCGGGGCGAGATCGATCTGCAGGAATTCGCCGTCCTTCCAGTAGCTGGAGGCTTGGAGGATTGCGGGGCCGCTGAGGCCTCGATGGGTGAAGAGCATTTTTTCGGGGAAGGCGGAGTTGCCTGCCGAGGCGATGACTTCGGTGGAGACACCAGCGAGATCGGAGTAGCGTTTGCGGTCGGCGGGATGGAAGACGAGAGGGACGAGGGCGGGACGGGTTGGAACAATGTTCAGGCCGAACTGACGGGCGAGGTCGTAGCCGAAACCGGTGGCGCCCATTTTGGGGATGGAGATTCCGCCGGTGGCGACGACGAGAGCGGGGGAGCGATATACGGTTGTGTCTGTGCGGACGGCGAAGGCGATATCGCGGCGAACTTCGCTGATTTTGGCGTCGACAACGATTTTTACGTTAGCGTAGCGGCATTCGGATTCGAGCATGGTGATGATCTGTGTGGCGGAATTGTCGCAGAAGAGCTGGCCGAAGGCTTTTTCGTGATAGGAGACTCCGTGTTTCTCAACGAGGGCGATGAAATCGGCGGGGGTGTAGCGTGCGAGGGCGGATTTGGCGAAGTGAGGATTTGCGGAGAGGAAATGCTTCGGTTGGGTGTGGAGATTTGTGAAGTTGCAGCGGCCTCCGCCGGAGATGAGGATTTTTTTGCCGATTTTTTCGGCGCGTTCGAGGAGGACTACGCGGCGGCCGCGTTTGCCGGCTTCGATGGCGCACATGAGGCCGGCGGCGCCGCCGCCCAAAACGATCACGTCGAAGTTGTGCACTATGGCTCCCGTCGAAAGCGAGTAGAACATATCTCACATATTTAGTTTAGGTTAGGAAACCAATTCCTCAGGGGCTGAAGCCCGGTCTCTTTTCGTTTCAAATGTCGGAGCTAAAGCTCCGACCCCTGAAGAGCATCTCTGTGATGGCTTCTGGCCACCGGCAAAGTTTCGCTGGAACGCGCGCTGCCGCGTATGTATACTGGCTGCAGGAATACTCTACTTCAAGGCGCGTGCGAAGAGCGCCGCAAGGAAAGAATAATGTTCATCGCACGAATGGTTGCTGTCCTCTAACAACCGCTTCGCCAGCGGAACCCGCGTTTTCCCGTTTTTCTACTACTAACCATTTTCCACGCCGGCGTTGGCGTTTTTGGCCGCGTTTGCGCAGACCGTGCAGGTATACATGTCCGTACAGGATTTGCGGCCGCGGGCCCCTGAGGCGACTGTGGTAACACAACCCAGTTTGTGGAGTTCGATCCGAGAGGCGCTTCGCGGCTCGCATCAGGACTTCACTACTGGGAGTTTGAATCGCGCGATTCTTCTGCTGGCCATTCCGATGGTGCTGGAAATGGTGCTGGAATCGCTGTTTGCGGTGGTGGACGTTTTCTGGGTAGGGCGGCTGGGCGCGGATGCGGTCGCAACAGTTGGCCTTACGGAATCGCTGCTGAGCCTGGTGTTTGCGGTAGGTCTGGGGCTGAGCCTTTCGACGACGGCGATGGTGGCGCGGCGAATCGGCGAAAAAGATCCCGAGGGCGCGGCGGTGGCCGGGACGCAGGCGATTTTCCTGGGATTCGGGGTGTCCGCGGTTATCGGAATTCCCTGCTGGATTTATGGAGCCGAACTGCTGCGGTTGATGGGCGCTTCGCCGGCGATTGTGGCGACGGGGAGCGGGTACGCGCGGATCGCGCTGGGGGGTAGCGGCGTGGTGCTGCTGCTGTTTCTCAATAATGCGATTTTTCGCGGGGCGGGCGACGCGGCGGTGGCGATGCGGCTGCTGTGGGTATCGAACATTATTAATTTGATTCTGGACCCGTGTTTTATTTTCGGGATTGGGCCGTTTCCGAAGTTGGGGGTGACGGGCGCGGCGGTGGCTACGTTCACCGGGCGAAGCATTGGCGTGGCTTATCAGTTTTACCGGTTGCTGCGCGGGACAGAGCGGATCCGGATCTTGACTTCGCAGATTCGCCTGGATTTCAAGGTGATGCTGCGGCTGGTGCGCGTTTCGCTGACGGGGATTCTGCAGTTTGCGATTGCGCATACGAGCTGGATTGGATTGGTGCGGATTATCAGCGTGTTTGGATCGGCGGCGCTGGCGGGGTACACGATCGCGATCCGGATTTTGATTTTTATTTTGATGCCGTCGTGGGGGTTAAGCAACGCGGCGGCGACGCTGGTGGGGCAGAACCTGGGCGCGAAGCAGCCGGAGCGGGCGGAGATATCGGTATGGCGGACCGGATTTTACAACATGCTTTTCATGGGCGGGATTGGCGTTGTTTTTTTGATTTGGGCGACGCCAGTGGTGCGGCTGTTTACGCAGGATCCGGAGGTGGTGCCGCTGGCGGCTTCGTGCCTGCGGATTTTGAGTTACGGGAATATCGGGTACGCGTATGGAATGGTGATGCTGCAGGCGTTTAACGGGGCGGGAGATACGGTGACGCCTACCGTGGTGAATTTTTTTGGATTTTGGTTGCTGGAGATTCCCCTGGCGTATGTTTTGGCGCTGCGGATGGGCTGGCAGGCAAAGGGAGCGTACGTTTCGATTGTGGTGGCGGAGTGCGCGATTGCGTTGGCGGGGGTGATTTTGTTTCGGCGGGGGAAGTGGAAGGGAAGGAAGATTTGAGGGTGGCGCACAAAGATGGCAGAGCAACACCCCGGGAGTGTTTTTATCCTGCACCGGTCCCTCCGCTCCGTGGCCGGCGCGCCAAAATTCGGCGCGGAAGAGAAAACCGGCCACTCCGGTCGGGATGACGGAATAAGAAAATGCTAACCCAAGAGGGCAGGGCGAGCCCCGCCCCTACAAAAGCAGGAGAACAGAAAGAAGGCGGCGTAAAGCCGCCCCTACTTTGTGGCTACGGGTAGTTCGATGAAGCTGGTTAGATTGGGTGCGTGGTAGATGCGCTGGGTGGCTTTTTTGTAGTCGTCGGGTTTGGCCCAGAAGATGTTGGGGACGAAGGTTTGCGGGTTACGGTCGTAGAGGGGGAACCAACTGGACTGAATCTGGACCATCAACCTGTGGCCAGGCAGGAAGACGTGGTTCGCGGTGGGAAGCGCGAACTTGTAGAGGAGGGGCGTGTCGCGCGGGATGGATTTTGGATTTTCGAAACTTTCGCGATAGCGGCCGCGGAAGATGTCGGCGGCGACCATGAGTTGGTAGCCGCCCATGTCGGGTTGGCCGGCGACTTCGTCGGGATAGACGTCGATTAGTTTAACGACCCAGTCGGAATCGGTGCCGGTGGTGGAGGCGATCAGGTTGGCAATGGGCTGGCCGCTGATTTTGAGCGGGTCTTTTAGTTCTTCGGAAATAAAAGTGAGAACGTCGGGACGGCCAGAGGCTTCGCGCTGGTCGTCGACGAGCCATTCGGGCCAGGTCATGCCGTTATCGTAGCCGACGGGTTGACTCGGGCGGGCGCGGAATGGAACGGGCTTGGCGGGATTGGAGACGTATTCGTCGTAGGCGGCGTCTTCTTTCGCGGGCGCTGCGAAATTTAATTTGAGGCCGGCGGAGAGATAGAGAGGCGTGGGCTTGACAGTGCAGCCGGTGGCGCAGCCAGAAGGCCAACTGTTTAGTTTGAGCCAGCGATTGGTGCCGGTTTCGAATGCGTTGACGGTGGCAACTTCGGTTTGCGGGGCGCCGTCTTTGAGATAGCGCGCGAGGAACGGGCGCAGAATTTCTTGGCGGAAATAGAGGCCGGTGTCGCTGCTGAAATGGAGCGCGCCGAGAGTGCTGGCGTCTTCAATTTCCTGGCCGTGATGCCAGGGGCCGAGGACGAGGAAGACTTTGTCGTTGGCAGTGTCCTTGGGCTTGAGGGCTTTGTAGAGAGCGGGGGCGCCGTAGATGTCTTCCTGATCCCAGAGGCTGTCGACGATCATGGTGGGCACTTTTAGCGGCTGGGCGGCGAGGATTTTGTCCATGGCCTGCTGCTGCCACCAGGAATCGTAGCTGGGATGCTCGATGATTTTTTTCCAGAAGCCGAGTTGCTCCATGCCGTGCTGGCGGCCAAGTTCGCCGGCGGAGCCTGCGCGCATGTATAGGTCGTAGTCGTCGTGAACGCCGGACCACCATTTGATTTCATTTTTGCGAGTGCCCACCTGTTCGTAGATGTACGGCAAGTTCTGCTGGCGGAAGGCGCCGTTGTGGAACCAGTCGTCGCCCATCCAGCCGTCGACCATGGGATTCATCGGCACGGCAACTTTCAGCGCGGGATGCGGATTGATGAGGGCCATGAGCGGAGTGAAGCCGTCGTAGGAGATGCCGAGGATGCCGACCTTGCCGTTGGATTCGGGAACGTTTTTGACGAGCCAGTCGATGGTGTCGTACGTGTCGGTGGCATGATCGACGGGCGAGGGATTCAGGGGGCCGTGAAGCGGGCGGGTCATGACGTAGTCGCCTTCGGAATTGTATTTGCCGCGGACGTCCTGGATGACGCGGATGTAGCCGTCCTCGACGATGACTTCGGTGGCGTTGTCGTAGCCCCAGAGCGCGGGGCCGAGGTGCGTGCTGGCTTTATGGCTGACCAGTCCGTCAGCGTTGTAGGGCGTGCGGGTGAGGAGAATGGGAGCGTTTTTTGCGCCTTTGGGGACGAGGATGACGGTGTAAAGTTTTACGCCGTCGCGCATGAGGATCATGGCGTCGCGGCGTTCGTAGTCGAAATCCTTGGTGACGGGTTGAAAGTGGGCGGGGGTTTCGCTGGGGAGAGTGGAGTTGTCGTTTTGCTGGGCCGCGATGTGTGATGGAACGAAAACGGTCAGTGCCAAGCCGCAAGCCGCGGCGATCACGGAATTCACAATTGGATTGCGGTGCGTTGCCCTGCGGATCATCCGATTCTCCCCTCGCCGATTCGGCGAGTTATAAATACGCGTTCGGTCCTCAGCCAATAGAACGGGGCCACCCTTCCTTCGTCAGGTCAAGCACTGAGGGTGGCCGCTACGAGGGCCGGAGCGGATTATAGACGAATAAGGGCGCGGTGTCTGATTGTTGAGTGTTCTGGCGCGCAAGGCAAACGGGTACACTTTGCTGATGGCGCACGCAGTGATGTCTCCACAACTTCCCTTCCCACCCGGGCCGAAGGGGAATTTTTTTCTGGGCAGCGCGCGGGAACTGGCGCGCAACTGGCCCGGATATTCAGGGCATTGCGCGCGCGAGTACGGCGACATTGTCTCCTACCGGTTTCTGCATGTTTCGATGTGCCAACTGACGCACCCAGATCACATTGAAGTTGTTCTGTTGAAGAACGCGGCGAATTTTCACAAGTCGCGGGATTACGGGGCCATGAAATATTTTCTAGGCAATGGCTTGCTGACGAACGAAGGGGCTTCGTGGCAGGCGCAACGGCAACTGGTGCAGCCGGCGTTCCGGCACGAAAACATCGCGGTGTATGCAGAGATCATGGCGGAGTCGGCGGCGGCTCATATGGCGCGATGGAAGGATGGAGAGAAGCGCGACCTGCATCAGGAAATGGGTGGGCTGGCGCTGGACATCGTGGCGAAGGCGCTGTTTGGCGCGAAGGTAGGCCATGTGGCGGAAATCATCGGCGAGGAAGTGGAAGCGGTTATGGAGCGATTTTTTACGCAGGCGGCGCTTCATTTCATGTTGCCGGATAAGTTTCCCATTCCGAAGACGCTGCGGCTGATGCGTTCGAAGAAGCGGCTGGACGAGATTGTGCTTTCGATCATCCGGGAGCGGCGGGCGAGCAAGACGCCGGCGAATGATTTACTGCAGCGGTTGCTGGATGCGCGGAACGAACAGGGCGAGCGCATGAGCGACGAGCAGTTGCGGGAAGAGGTGATGACGCTCTTCATCGCGGGGCATGAGACGACGGCGAATGCGCTGACGTGGACTTGGTATTTGTTGTCGCAAAATCCGGACGTGGAGGAGAAATTGGCGGCGGAACTGGATGCGGTGCTGGGCGGACGCGCGCCGGCGCTGGCGGATTTACCACGGCTGCCTTATACGGAAATGGTGCTGAAAGAGTCGATGCGGCTGTATCCGCCGGCGTGGGGAGTGGGGCGGCGGGCGCTGGGAGACTTTGAGGTGGGCGGATACAGGATTCCTGCGGGCACGAATGTTTTTATCATGCAGTGGGTGACGCAGCGCGACGCGCGGTTTTTTCCGGAGCCGGAGCGATTTGACCCGGAGAGGTGGCGGGAGGATCCGATTCGGAAGGGGAAGATTCCGCGGTTTGCTTACTTCCCTTTTGGCGGAGGGCCGCGGGTGTGCATCGGGGCGGGATTCGCGATGATGGAGGCGGCGCTGCTGCTGGCGACGATTGCGCAGAGGTATCGGTTTACGCTGGCGCCGGAGGCGGTGGTTACGCCGTTTTTCAGCATCACGCTGCGGCCGAAATACGGCCTACCGATGCAGGTGCATCGGCGCGTGGCCTAGCGGCGGTTCGTTTGGATTTGGCAGTTGGAGAAAGCGCCCGCCTCGGAAGGCGGCCGCTACAAAGGCGGGAGAAACCCAGGAGGACGGGGCAAGCCCCGCCCCTACAAGAAGAGAAGAACGGAAGAAGGCGGCGCGGGCTAGAAGCCGGGTGGGTGCTCGGCTACTACGTTGAAGGCGCGTTCTAGGGCTAGGCCGGCGCGGCCTAGGGTGCCTTCTTCGAAGAGGCGGCCGATTAGGGTGACGCCGTGGGGGACGCGGCGGGCTGGGGAGAATTTTGGGATGGGGCGGCTGGGGTCGGGGGCCCAGTCGGTGCGGGCTTCGGTGACTTCGACGAAGCCGGCGCGCATGGTTAGCGAGGGCTGGCCGGTGAAATTGGTGATGGTGAGCATTTCGTCGCGGAGCGAGGGGACGAGGAGCAGGTCGACTTCGGAAAAAACGCGGGCCATTTCTTCGGCGACGCGGCGGCGCAGGCGATCGGTCTGGACGAAATCGACGGCCGAGAGAAAACGCGACTGGCGGAAGAGGTTTGGCCAGGCATCGTAGGTCTGGACTTTGAGTTGGTCGGCTTCGCCGCTTAGCGTGAGTTCTTCGAAGGCGGCGGCGCCTTCGGCGAAGAGAATGAGATTGAGGGATTGGTAGGGCCAGTCGGGGATGGAAACTTCCACGGGGACCATTCCAACTTTCTTCACAGTTTCTAGCGCGGCGCGATCTACATCGGTTGCGGGTGCTTCCTTCATCCACTTTGGGAAATAGCCGACACGGAGGCCTTTTACGCTGGCGTCTGCGTCGTAGTCGAGTTTGCTGGGGACGCTTTGCAAATCGCCGGGATCGGGGCCGCTGATGGCGTTGAGGACGAGTAGCGCGTCTTCGACGCTTCGCGTCATGGGCCCAAGTTTATCGAGAGACCAGCAGAGGGTCATTGCGCCGGTGCGGGGGACGCGGCCGTAGGTGGGACGCAGGCCGGTGATGCCGCAACGCATGCTGGGGGAGACGATGCTGCCGCCGGTTTCGCTGCCGATGGAAAAGCCGACGAGTCCCGCGGCGGTGGCGGCTCCAGGGCCGGCGCTGGAGCCGGAGGCGCCTTCTTCGAGTAGCCAGGGATTTACGGTTTGGCCGCCGAACCAGATGTCGTTGAGGGCGAGGGCGCCGAGGCTGAGTTTTGCGACGAGTACGGCGCCGGCGGCGTGTAGGCGTTTTACAACGGCGGCGTCAGCCTTTGGAATTCGATTGCGGAAAGGTTCGGCGCCGTAGGTGGTGGCGATGCCCGCGGTGTCGAGAAGATCTTTGCCGCCCCAGGGAATGCCGTGGAGAGGGCCGCGATATTTTCCGGCGGCGATTTCTGCGTCGGCTTGCTTGGCTTGAGCTAGGGCCAAATCTTTGGTGAGCGTGATGATGCAGCGGAGTTTTGGATTGAACTGTTCGAGACGCTTTAGATAAATGTTTGTGAGGCGTTCGGAAGTGATCTGGCGCGTCTCTACCCAGCGGGAGAGGCGGGTGACTGGAGAGAAGGCGATTTCGTCTTCGTTTTTGGGGAGCGGGCCGGGATCGGTCTTGCTGCGGACGAATTGGTCGCGGTCGGGGCCGGCTTTGCGTCCGGGGAGGACGGGATTCCAGCTGGAGTACGGGGCCACGGAAGAAGGCAGGTCTACTTTGTGCGGGCCGATGCGACGTTCGTAGACGGAGGCGAGATTACCGCGCCAGCTGGAGGCGGCCATTTCTAGTTGCGGCTTGGTGAGTTCGACCTGGACGAGTTTTTCGGCTTCGGTGAAGGTGTTGACGGAAACTTGCGGGCCAACGCCGGGGCCGGTGCCGAATGCGGGTGGCGCGCCCGCAGGTTGTTGCTGACCGGGATCCTGCGCTTCCGCTGGCGCGACTCCCGCCGCGCTTGCCGCTGCTGCCGCCAAACCTACCGCCGTTTCCGCCAAAAATTCCCGCCGTGTTTTCGCCATGTGGCCTCCGGGCAAGCATTCTACCTCACACTTGTAATTCCCCCGCTGGAGAGATGTGAGTCCCAGAAGTTAATTTTCATACTTCGAGTTGCTGCCGGAGGTAGCGAGCCGAGGAAGGGCCCGTGGGTTCGATTTAGGAAGTCAGCCGGGTTCAGGGCTTGTCTGGAACGACTATTGGCTCCGTCGAGGAGCCCGAGCGAACAATGCCAACAATGCCCACGCCCGTTCGCTGGGCGGGATCGGTTACGCGCTCAAGGATCCGATAGCCCGGAGGAATCTGGAAGAGCGTGGCATCAGGCTCGCCGCGCCGGATGTTGACCATTGCGATTGTCTGAGTGTTGTTTTTTTTCTCTGTACCAATGACGCGGAGAATGATTGCCCCCAAGTCTTCCGAACACCACGATTCGGTCACGTTGATAAGTTCGCGGGTAGTCGTCGTTGCGTCCCCACTTCTCGCGCTCTGCAACAGGGTGGTCCGTCGTTGCTGAACGCCTTGAGCCTCCAATCCTTCAATAGTGCGGTGTCCCAGGTCAGTCTGTTCCGCTGCGGGAAAATTGGGAGCAAGACGGAATTGGGCAGAGCAGAAGCTCGGGAGCACTATAGTGGCGGAAAGGGAGGGGGATGACTGGCGCCCAAAATTCACCTTTTGCACCGTCGCGGTCTTAGTCAGGGTGTCGAGTGAGATTGATTCTCCATTCACCGGGTCACAAATTGTAATGTGGAGCTGCTCTTCCTCCGTCCCTGTATCCGGACCGTTTCGCACTTTGTACTTTCCAGAGCTCCATTCCGTGCGGACGCGACCCTGGCTATCGCGGGCGACTTGCCTTGCTTCGGATCCAAAACTGGATACCAGCGATGAGTTCTCGGAGAGGAATGTGCGCTTAACTTCAGCTTGAAATGGGCTTCCAGTCAAACCGCTGATGGCGCCCAATCCTGGCAGAGCGCCAAAACACTGTGAAGCTGTTTTTATGGGGAATACTAGCATTGAAGCTGCAAATAGGAAAAGCAAGGCCGAATGGGCCGATCTTCCGCGCATTGTTCACCTCCACAGCTAACGCCAACGGCACCACTTGCTCGGGGAGAGTATACATCGAACGGCGGGCGGTGGCTGCTATACTGAGGAATTCCGGGTCTTAATTCCAATTTGACTGAGGCGATGTGTACCTAACACTTTTGAAGCGGCTGCGGGAAACGCTGGCCGGGCATATCCGCGAAAAATATGGAGTGGAACTTTCGTTGGTGCTGGAGCGGCCGCCGAAACTGGAGATGGGGGAGGCTGCGTCTCCGGTGTGTTTTGAGCTGGCGAAGCGGCTGAAGAAGGCGCCGCGGCAGATTGCGCAGGAGATTGCCGGTTCGCTGCCGAAGATCGAGGGCATTGGGCGGGTGGATGTAGCGGGGGCGGGATATTTGAATGCGTTTTTTGATCGGGCATGGTTTTGGGAGGCGGCACGAAAAGAATCGAATGGCCCTTCGCATCCGCTCAGGGTAAACGAGAAAAAGAAGGTGATTGTCGAGCATACGAGTATTAATCCCAATAAGGCGGCGCACATCGGGCATCTGCGGAATGCGGTGCTGGGCGACACGATGGTGCGATTGTTGCGGCACACTGGGAATGATGTTGCGGTGCAGAACTACATTGATAACACCGGGGTGCAGGTGGCGGACGTGGTGATTGCATTCCAGCAGATGGAGAAGAAATCGCTGGCGGAGGTGAAGGCGCTGGCGGGGCAGAAGAATTTCGATTACTTGTGCTGGGATCTTTATGCGAAGGCCACGCAATTTTTTGAAGAGGACAAGGTTCGCGCGGGAAAGCTGCGCGGGGAGACTCTGAAGGCGATTGAGGCGGGTGAGGGCGAGACCGCGGAGATGGCCACGGTGATCGCCGACTCAGTGGTGGGATTTCATCTGAGGACGATGGCACGGCTGGATATTTTTTACGAATTGCTGGCGCGGGAGAGCGAGATTCTGCATTTGCACTTTTGGGATGCGGCGTTTGAGAAATTGAAGGCGAGCGGGGCGATACAGTTGGCGAAGAGCGGGAAGAATGCTGGTTGCTGGGTGATGCCGTGGGGGAAGGAGGTTGATGAGGTAAAGGAGGTAAAGGAAAAGAGCGGATCGGACGTTGCGCCGAGCGACGAGGAGGATCAGGCGAAGATTATTGTGCGGTCGAATGGGACGGTTACTTACGTTGGGAAAGATATTGCGTACCAGCTTTGGAAATTTGGATTGCTGGGAAAGGATTTTCACTACCGCAGGTGGCCGGATTCACCGAACAGCAAAGAGTTGTGGGCGACTACGGCTGGAGCGAATGACGCAGGGGCGCCGCATTTTGGGGGAGCCGAAGCGGTTTATAACGTGATTGATGCGCGGCAGGCTTATTTGCAGGAAGTGGTGGCGGAAGGATTGCGGGCGCTGGGGCACGCGAAGGAAGCGGAGAATTCGATTCATTTTGATTATGAGATTGTGGCGCTGACGCCGCGGTGCGCGGCGGAGATGGGTTATGAATTGTCGGCGGAGGATGCGAAGCGGCCTTACGTTGAGGTGAGCGGAAGAAAAGGATTCGGAGTCAAGGCGGATGACTTGATCACGCGCATGCTGGCCGCGGCGGAAGCGCGAGTTTTGCTGAAACAGGCGGAGATGGCGGGTGTTGAGCTGAAACGGACAGCGAACGCACTCGCGGTTGGCGCGCTACGGTTTTTTCTGCTGAAGGTTACGCGGAATACGATTATTGCGTTTGATTTTGAGGATGCGTTGAGCGCGGAGGGAGAGACCGGGCCGTATTGCCAGTACGCGATCGTGCGAATTCGGGGAATTCGGCGGAAGGGCGCGGAGGTTGCGGGTACGCGGCGCGAAATTAGTTCAGAGACGCTGAAGAAGATTATGGAGGGGCCGGAAAGCAATACGATTTGGGAGGTGCTGCTGGCTTCGGGATCGCTGGATTTTGCGGTGGATGCGGCGATTGGGGCGCAAGAGCCGGCGTTTGTTTCGAAGTATGCATTTCAGTTGGCGCAGGCGTTTAATAATTTTTATCACAAGCACCATATTTTGTCGGAAGAGGATGCGGAGAAGCGTGCGTTTTTATTGGGATTGACAGAGTTGGTGGAGCGGCAGCTGGTGCTGGCGTTGGGTTTGTTGGGGATTGAGGCGCCGGAGAAGATGTAGGGAGCGGCGAAAGCAAGAGTGGCACGACAGCATCGGCCGGCCCTGCGGAGAAAATATATGATTAGGTTTTGATCCTGCCTCGGTCCCTCCACTCCGCGGCTGGCACGCCAAAATTCGGCGCGAAAGAAAAAACCGGCCGCTCCGGTCGGGATGACAGTGAAGAGCAAGAAAACCATAAGAGGGCCGGGCAAGCCCGGCCCCTACAAAAGAAAGAGCGAGGGAGCCGGGCGACTCTTCCATCGTCAGGGCAAGCACTAAAGATGGCAGCTACGCGAGATTAAAGGACGGGGCGGGGTTCGGCTACGTCGGCGTAGAGATTGTTGATTAGGTCGGAGAATTGTTGTTCGACTACGCGGCGTTTTAGCTTCATGGTGAAGGTTAGGCTGCCGGCGTCGAAGGTGAAATCGTCGGGGAGTAGGGCGAAGCGCTTGATGGTTTCGTATTGGGCAAGGTGAGTGGTAAGGCGGGCGACTTCCTGTTCGATCAAGGAGTGGGTGGCGGGATGGGCGGCCAGTTCGGCGTTGGAGAAAAATTTCAGGCCGTCTTCGGCGAGTTTGGCGGAGACGGTCACGGGATTCGGAACGATGAGGGCGACAACGAATTTGCGCTGATCGCCGACGACCATGGCGTTGAGGATGTAGGGACTGGTTTTCAGCGTGTTTTCGATGGGCTGGGGAGCTACGAATTTTCCCGCGGCGGTTTTGAGGAGATCTTTTTTTCGGTCGGTGATGAAGAGGTAATTGTCCTTGTCCAGGTAGCCGATGTCTCCGGTTTTGAACCAGCCGTCGTCGGAGAGAACTTCACGGGTGGATTCGGGAGATTTGAAATAGCCCTGCATGACGCACGGGCCCTTAGCGAGAATTTCGCCATCGTCGGCGATGCGGATCTGGACGTTGGGGATTGGACGGCCAGAGCTGCCGGCGCGATTGTGCGGATGATTGCTGGTGAGAACGGGAGAAGTTTCCGTCAGGCCGTAGCCCTGATAGATGGGAATTCCGATGGCCCAGAAAAATTCGCAGAGATCCTTGGAGAGCGGAGCACCGCCGGAAAGAATGGTGCGAAGGTGGTCGCCGGTGCCGTTGCGAATTTTGGAATAGACGAGCTTGTCGGCGATGGCCCATTTCAGCCGCACGACGAGGCTGGCGGATTTTTCGCCGCAGCGCCAGGCGGAGGATTCGCGGGCGACCTGCATGGCGAAATCGAAGATTTTGCGCTTGGCGCCGGTGGCTTTGCTTCCCTGCTCCATCAGGCGGGCATAGATTTTTTCGAAGAAGCGCGGAACGGCGGCGAGGACTGTGGGATGGACTTCAAGAAGAGCCTGCGCGACGTTCTCAACGATTTCGACGTAGGCTACGGGGCAGCCGTGAAAAATGTAAACGTAGTCGAGCATGCGGCCGTAGACGTGGGCGAGGGGCAGAAACGAGATGGCAATGTCTTCTCCGGGGCGGAGGTCGAGTTCATGGCAGGAGTCGGTGACGTTCGAGCAGAAATTCGTGTGAGTGAGCATGACGCCCTTTGGCTCGCCCGTGGTGCCAGAGGTGTAGATGAGGGAGGCGAGCTGGCTGGGTAGAACTTTGGCGGCGCGGAGGCGGTAGGCAGCGATTTCGGAGGGACCGGTGGCGGCGATCAGCGTTTCGTAGCGAAGGAAATCGACCGGGAGATCATCGCCGGCGCCGGCAACGATGATTTGCTGGACTTCTTTGAGGGAGTCGCGGACGGCTAGAAACTTCTGAAGCTGCTTGTGGCCAGCGATGAAGACTACCTGTGCGCCGCAGTGGTTGAGGATGTAGGACATGCGGTCAGGGGATTCGTTGAAGTAGACAGGGACGGTGACTCCGCCGGAGCCGCTGATGGCGAAATCGGCGGTGTGCCATTCGGGGCAGTTGGGAGCGAAGAGGCCGACGCGGTCGCCGGATTTTACGCCGAGTTCGACGAAGGCGTTGGCGAGGCCGGCTACTCGGCGAAGGAGTTCCTGGGAGGAGATGGATTCCCAACGGTCGGGTCCGCGGAACATCTGGGCGCGAGGAGAGGGATGCTCTTCGACGGCGTTGAGGAAGCGCGTGGGGAGGGTGCCGTAGTTCATGGGAAAGTTGAATTTACATGATGGGGAATTTTCGTGCAATGGGAAGGGGAGAGGAGAGGAAGGAAGGAAGGAAGGAAGGAAGGAAGGATAACGCAGAGGCGCAGAGGCCGCAGAGATTTCGCCGAGAAGAGAGAGGCGGGAGCACAGACGTAGACCCAGACCCAAGACCCACACGCTAAATCGGCGTGTGGGGCACCCGGGAAAAAGCAAGAGGAACCCAAGAGCACAGGCTGAAGCCTATGCTACCAGTGCGCGGCGTTTTTCATGCGGGATGGGGTGGGATAAGATGGCGGGAGAGGGATTGAAGAAATGAGTGCATTGACACCAGTGGTGAATGATCCGGCGACTGGCCGGGGACCGTTTCGGGCGCCTCGGGGGACGCAGCTATCGTGCAAGGGGTGGCAGCAGGAGGCGGCGCTGCGGATGCTGCTGAATAATCTGGATCCGGAGGTGGCGGAAAAGCCGGAGGACCTGGTGGTCTATGGAGGGACGGGAAAAGCGGCGCGAAATTGGGAATGTTTTCACGCGATTGTGAAGTCGCTGCGGGCGCTGGAGGGAGATGAGACGTTGCTGGTGCAGTCGGGAAAGCCGGTGGCGGTGTTTCGTACGCACGAATATGCGCCGCGGGTGCTGCTGTGCAATTCGAACCTGGTGGGGCAGTGGAACAACTGGGAGAAGTTCAACGAGCTGGACCGCGCTGGATTGATGATGTACGGGCAGATGACGGCTGGCAGCTGGATTTACATTGGCACGCAGGGAATTTTGCAGGGAACCTATGAGACGTTTGCCGCGGCGGCGCGGCAGCACTTTGGCGGCAGCCTGAGCGGGAAACTGGTGGTGACGGGCGGAATGGGCGGAATGGGCGGGGCGCAACCGCTGGCGGCAACGATGAATGGCGCGGCATTTCTGGGGATCGATGTGGACCCGGAGCGTATCAAGCGGCGGGTTAAGACGGGCTATTGTGATGTGATGGTGACTTCGCTGGATGAGGCGCTGCGGATTTTGAAGAATGCGGTGCGGAAGGGCGAAGCGACGTCCGTGGGCCTGGTTGGAAATTGCGCGGACCTGATTCCGGAACTGGCGAAGCGCGGAGTGGTGCCGGATATATTGACGGACCAGACGAGCGCGCACGATCCGATCGGCGGGTATGTGCCGAACGGAATGACGCCGGCGGAGGCGCTGGAGTTGCGGAAGAAGAATCCGGCGGAGTACCGGAAGCGCTCGGTAGCGGCGATGGGCGAGCATGTGCAGGGAATGCTGGATCTGCAGAAGCTGGGCGCGGTGACTTTCGATTATGGAAATAACATTCGAACGTTTGCGTTTGAAGCGGGCGTGAAGGATGCGTATGGCTTCCCCGGATTTGTGCCGGCATACATCCGGCCGCTGTTTTGCGAGGGGAAAGGGCCGTTTCGATGGGCGGCGCTTTCAGGAGAGGCTTCGGACATTGCGCGGACGGATCAACTGGTGCTGGAGATGTTTCCGGAGAACGAGCATTTGAAGCGATGGATTACGATGGCGCAGAAGAAAGTAAAGTTTCAGGGACTGCCTTCGAGGATTTGCTGGCTGGGATACGGGGAGCGGGACAAATTTGGATTGGCACTGAACGACCTGGTGGCGAAGGGCGAGTTGAAGGCGCCGATTGTGATCGGAAGAGACCACCTGGATTGCGGATCGGTGGCTTCGCCGTATCGCGAGACGGAATCGATGAAGGATGGGTCGGACGCGATTGCGGACTGGGCGTTACTAAATGCGCTGATCAATACGGCGAGCGGGGCTTCGTGGGTTTCGATTCATAACGGCGGCGGAGTGGGGATTGGGTATTCGCAACATGCCGGGCAAGTGACCTGCGCGGATGGTACCAAAGAAATGGCCAAACGCATCGAACGGGTGTTGACGAATGATCCTGGCATGGGCGTCGCCAGGCATGTGGACGCGGGTTACCCAGAGGCCATAGCGTTCGCAAAGAAAACTGGCGTGAAAGTGCCAATGCTGTAAGGATAGCGACACACAAACAAACCCAATGTCTCGGTGCAGAGGCAAACGGTCGAGGAGCAGCTATCGATGTATACAATCCTGGGAGCGACGGGAAATATCGGCTCGGTCATCACGAAAAAATTGCTGGAGAAGGGCGAGAAGGTAAGGGTTGTCGGGCGGAACCCCGGCAGGTTGCAGCAGTATGTCCACAAGGGCGCGGAGGCGTTCGTTGCCGACGTGAAGGACGCGGAAGCGCTGACGAAAGCGTTGACCGGAGCGCGGGCAGCGTTTCTGATGATGCCGCCGGGGATGACTTCGCCGGATTACCGAGCGGACCAGGAGTTGGAGTCGTACGCCATTTCCGTGGCGGCGAGGAATTCAGGGCTGCAGTATGCGGTGAATTTGAGCAGCATTGGAGCGCACGCTCCGGCCGGAACGGGACCGATCCTGGGTCAACACGACTGCGAACGAAAATTGAACGCGGTGGAAAAGCTGAATGTGCTGCACCTGCGGCCGGCATATTTTATGGAGAACCATCTTTCGGCGATCGAAATGATCCAGATGATGGGGATTTTCGCCGGGGCGTTGAGGCCGGACCTGAAGATTCCGATGATCGCGACTCGCGACATCGGAGCGTACGCCGCAGGGCGTTTGTTGAATCTGGATTTCAGCGGGAAGCAGATGCAGGAATTGCACGGCGAGCGGGATTTGAGCATGTCCGAGGTCGCGAGCGTTATCAGCCGCGCCATCGGTAAAGCGGACCTGCGGTATTTGCAGTTTACTTACGAGCAGGTGGAGCAGGCGCTGGTGAAGATGGGTATTTCGGCGAAGACGGCGGCGTCTTTTATTGAGATGTTTCAGGGGATGAACAACGGGATCGTGGCGGGTTTGGAGCCACGGAGTGCGGCGAATACTACGCCAACGTCGATCGAGACGTTTGTGAAGGAAGTGTTTGCGCCGGCTTATCAGGGGATTGCGGTTGGGGCGTAGATTGGATTAGAGACACCGATGAGAAGAGAAGAGTATCCCAAGACCCACACGCAAAATCGGCGTGTGAGGCACCCGACGGTTGGGGCGTAGATTGGAAGTAAAAGACGGCCGGTGGAAAGAAAGAGAAACCCAAGAGGGCCGGGCGAGCCCGGCCCCTACAAAGGCTAGAAAACCCAGGAGCACAGGCTGAAGCCTATGCTACGTTTTTGAGCGGAAGCGTTCTGATTACAGGGGCGTCACAGGTGGTTACGCTGCGGGGCGGTCCGCGGCGGGGTAATTCCCTTTCCAAAATTGGATTAGTCAAAAACGGCGCGGTGCTGATGCGCGATGGGAAGATTGTTGCCGCTGGGCCGCGCGCGGATGTGGAGCAGCGTGTGGAGGCGAAGTCGGCGGAGAAATTGGATGTGGGCGGGCGGGTGGTGCTGCCGGGGTTCGTTGACTCGCATACGCATCTGGTTCATGCGGCCAGCCGCGCGGAAGAGTATGAGCTGAAGATTCAGGGGGCGAGTTACGAAGAGATTGCGCGCAAGGGCGGCGGGATCCTGAATTCGGTGAAGAAGCTTCGCGCGGCTACGCACGAGGCGTTGAAGAGCAGGGCGATGGCGGCGCTTGCGGAGTTTGCGGCTCATGGAACGACTACGGTGGAGGCGAAGAGCGGGTACGGGCTGGATGTGGCCAGCGAGTTGAAGATATTGCGATTGCATCGGGAGTTGAATCAGGAGCAGCCGCTGGAGATTGTTTCGACTTTTTTGGGCGCGCATGTGGTGCCGGCGGAATTTCGGGCGAAGAAGGATGGGGCGGAGCAATACCTGGCATTGCTGATGGATGAATTGCTACCTGAAGTGGTGGTGGGCGACCTGGCTGAGTATTGCGACGTCTTTTGCGATCGCGGGGCGTTTACCGTGGCGCAGTCGAAACAATTACTGATGAAGGCTAGGGAGCACGGGCTGCGGCCTCGGTTGCATGCGGAACAATTGTCGCGGAGCGGGGCTACGCAGTTGGCAGTGGAGTTGGAGGCGGCGAGTTGCGATCACCTGGAGCAGGTGAATGAGGCGGATATCCGGGCGCTGGGGAAATCTGGGACGGTGGCGACGGTTTTGCCTGGGTGCGATTTTCATTTGGGATTGGAGAAATATGCGCCGGCACGAAAGTTGATTGAGGCTGGGGCGATTGTGGGACTGGCTACGGATTACAATCCGGGGACTAGCCCGACAGTGAGTATGCCGATGATATTGTCGCTGGCTTGTTCGCGGTTGCGGATGACGCCGGGAGAGGCGATAGCGGCGGCTACGATTAATGGGGCTTATGCGTTGGGGCGGGAGAAGACGATTGGGTCGCTGGAAGAGGGGAAACAGGCGGATTTGGCGGTGTACGAAGTGGAGGATTATCGGGAAATTCCTTATTATTTTGGGATGAATGTTTGCTGGATGACGATGAAGAGGGGGGAGATTGTTTGGATGCGGGATTAAAGAGAAGAAGAAGAGAGAGGTTTACCGCAGAGAGTTCGGACATGATCCCACTGGATAATGGCGAGGGAGGTTGGGTGCCACGGTCCCTTCGCTCCGGCCAGCAAAGTACGCTGGCCTCCGGTCGGGATGACAAATTCTTGCATGTATGAGGGTAAGGCAACGGGCTTCACGAAGAAGGCGCAGTGAAGAGGGCGGAACGGAGAGCGATGAAGAGACTGATTGAGTGCGTGCCGAATTTTTCGGAGGGGCGGGATCCGGCGAAGGTTGAGGCGCTGGTGCAGGTGATGAGTGGCGTGCCGGGCGTGTACGTGCTGGACCGCGAGATGGACGCGGACCACAACCGGTGCGTGATTACGCTGGCGGGCGAGCCGGAGGCGGTGGGCGAGGCGGCGATTCTGGGCGCGGGCAAGGCGTTGGAACTGATTGACATGAATGTGCACAAGGGCGCGCACCCGCGGGTGGGGGCGACGGACGTCGTGCCGTTCATTCCCGTGGAGGGAGTGACTCTGGAAGATTGCGTGGCGCTGGCGAAGCGCGTGGGGCAGGAGATCTGGAAACAGCACCGGATTCCAATTTTCTTTTATGAGGCGGCGGCGACGCGACCGGATCGCGTGAATCTGGAGAACGTGCGGCGCGGGCAGTTTGAAGGGTTGCGCGAGGAGTTGAAGAAAAACCACGACCGGCAGCCGGATATTGGCGAGCCGAAGATTCATCCTACGGCGGGCGTGACGGTGGTGGGGGCGCGGAAATTTCTGGTGGCGTACAACGTCAACCTGAATACGGCGGATATCGGGATTGCGAACAAGATTGCTCGGGCGATTCGGTTTTCGAATGGCGGGTTTCGCTACGTGAAATCCATGGGCGTGGAGTTGAAGGCGCGGAACCTGGCGCAGGTGTCGATTAATTTGACGGATTACGAGCAGACGCCAATGCACCGGGTGTATGCGGCGGTGAAGCGCGAGGCGGAACGCTATGGTGTGATGCCGGTGGGAAGCGAGATTGTGGGATTGGTGCCGAAGAAGGCGATTGAGATGGCGGCGGACTACTTTCTGCAGCTGGAAAACTTCTCGCCTTCGCAGGTGTTTGAAAACAAGCTGGCGGATGCGCTGAGCGGCGCGTTGATGGAGTCGAAGGACGGCAAGCTGGCGCACCTGGCGCGGCCATTTCTGGATGCTGTGGCGGAAGCTTCGCCCACACCTGGAGGCGGAAGCGCTTCGGCGTTTGCGGCGGCGATGGCTGCAGCGCTGGGACAAATGGTTGCGGGGCTTTCGCGGAAGAAGAAATTGCAGGCGCCGTTCGTGGACAAGCTTTCGGAGAACGTGGACGCGCTGCGGAAGATCGCGGACGAGTTGACGGCAGCGATTGACCGGGATGCGAGTTCGTATGATGCGGTGATGGCAGCGTTCAAAATGCCGCAGGGGAATGACGAAGAAAAAGCCGCGCGGGAGGCGGCAATACAGACAGCGACTAAGGGGGCTTCGGAAGTGCCACTGGAAGTGGCGGAGAAAGCGGCGGGGCTGGTGGAGCGACTGGTACAACTGGAAGCAATCTCGGCGGCATCCATGAAGTCAGACCTTCTTGTGGCGCGTCTAATGGGAGTGGCGGGAGCGAAAGGCGCGTTGGCCAATGTGGAGATCAACCTGGACGGGTTGAAGGATGCGGCTTACGTGGCGCAGATGCGCGGGAAAGTTGACGAACTGCGCAAGCGGCTCGGCTGAGAACGAGTGAGTAGCGTAAAATAGAGTTTCCTCAGTGGATCGGAGGTCCGGGCAAGCCCGGCCCCTACAAAACCACTTTTGAAAGAAGATTTTTTCCCAGGCCCTTGAAAGGAGCAGTTCATGCGGAATTTGACAGAGGCGACGAAGAGGTTTGCGGCGGCGTGCGCATTGGTGGCGTTGGTCGCGGCGATGAGCCGGCCCGTTAAGGCGACCGGACTGGGCGCGGACACAATTGGATTGTTCCCCAAGAGTGTGGGCGAATTTGCTTACGCGGATTTGAAGAAGGCGCGGACGATGAAGTGGTATCCGGCGCTGGAGCAGCAGATGCTGCCGGAGAAGTTCAAGCAGTTCGAGAAATTCCTGGCTGCGGCGGGGATTGATACGAATACGCAGGTGGATGAGTTGACGTGGGCACTGGTGCCGGAGTCGGCGTTGAGCAAGGACCCGGCGACTGCGGGGGCGGCGGCGACGGAAACGCCGGATAGCGAAGAGATCGTGGGGATCGCGCTTGGCGGGTACAACCCGGATTCAACGGAGGCGTATTTCAAGGCGCAGAAGCTGCCTACGGCGAAGTCGCACGGGTATACGTTGTTCGCGTTTGGGTCGGGCGTGGGACCGAACGACCTGTTTTTCTTTTTTGTGGATTCGAACAAGGCCGCGTTTGGCCATCGGCAATTACTGGAAAAGCTGATTGCGGTGCGGTACGGCGAAGAGGACAGCCTGCTACGCAACGACAAGATGTACAACCTGATCAACGAAGTGAACGGCAGCGGCGTGGTGTGGGCCGTGTTGGATCCGGCGTACACGAAACTCGCGATGGGGCAACTGGCGCCGGAAGTGCAGCAGTTTCCCGAAGCGGCGAAGCTGGTGGCACGGATGCAGTCGATGATCATTTCCGCGACGGCCAGCAGCGGGATGGACGCGAAGTTTCAGGCGGTGTGCGGTTCGACGGAAGATGCGAATACCTTGAGCCAGTTGATGGCGGCGGGGTTGCTTTACAAGAAATATCAGTCGGCGAAGGATAATCCGGATCTGGGGGTCTTGCTGGATCAGACGAGTGTGGTGCCATCAGGGGATCGGGTGGTGATCCGGTTGTCGGTGAGTGATGATCAGATGACGACGTTGATTAAGAAGAATACGTTTGCGTTTAAGATGTAGTGGGGATTGAGAGAAGAACCCCAGGTGCAAAACCGGCACCTGGGGCACCCTGTTGTCATTCAGATTAAGCGTTTTTAGAGAATTGAGGTTGAGGTTCTTTGGGCATCCTTGTCGGATGTGCCCTCTGAATGCCAGGGCGCGGGTGTGCGTGAGTTGGGTGGTATGGCTGCATTCGTAAAAGCGGAGGCTTTGCCTCCGCACTCAAAAGTCGGAGTTGGCCACCTGAAGGTGGCCGCTACAACGGCTAACCCAAGGGCACAGCCAGGAATGGCTGTGCTACTAGGAGGCGGCGTGGAGGAATTTGGTCAGGCGGAGGACGCCGGAGTTGTTGCGGTTTTCGCATTGGATGTCGTCTACGCCGGCCCAGGTGGGCTTTGGTTTTTCGGCCGGCGGGGGGACGCCGGGGACGGTTACTTCTACTTCGATGCGGTCGTCTAGGCGGCGGAAGCTTACCTGGCAGGGTGTTTCGCAATTGCTATGAAAATCGAAGCAGAGTTTGCAGGCGGAGACTACGGCGGTTTTGAGTTGTTCGATGTTTTCGTTGGGCAGGCCTGCGGCGTCGGCGAAGACGCGCATCGCGCCACCCGCAGCGGCGGCGAGGCGTTCGTCGTGATCGAGGGAGAGGCGGAGGTGGAGAGGATTTTTCGGCACGGCTATTCGCTGCTGGCCCAGGAGACGTCGCAGGCTTCGCGGCACTCGGGACAATAGTACAACCCATCGGCGGCGAGGCGCACTCTTTCGAGGCTTTTGCAAATGGTGCAGTATTTATCGCAGGTGCAGAATTCCTCGGTTTTGTCGCATTGAACGCAGAGAACTTGTTGGCGGGCGGCCATCGGTGCCTCCGGAAAAAACTGTACCTGAGGGAGAGGCGGTCAGCAAGGGGCGGGTGGGGTTGGCGATGCATAAGAGCAAAGAGCGTTCCGAGAAACAAAGCAATTGGTTAGTATGCGATTAGGCAGCTGAGTGTCCCCAATCTAATTTGGGCGGAAACCCTCGAGCTTGTTCGGTGTCTAATTCTATGGTGAGGACTAAGATCATTGTTGGTGTGTTCTGCGGGCTAGCTGCCACAGCGGCTGGGTTCGCGCAAAAAGAAACCGAATCTACGGTAAGGATTGTTTGCCCCGCAATGGAGCACGTTAAACTCGTCAAGATGGTTAGGCCAGCTTACCCAGAATCGGCGAAGCAAGCTCACATTGAAGGCGTTGTACTCTTGATGTGTCTCATCGGGGCCGATGGTTCAGTAAAAAAATTGGACGTGGTAAAAGGCCACGAATTGCTCGTGCCGGCAGCGATTGAGGCTGTCTCGCAGTGGAAATATGAACCTGTGAAGATCAACGGAAAGGCTGTCGAAGCAGACACGAGCGTAAGAATTATTTTCGAGTTTCCCAAAGTAAAGAAAAAGGTCGATCCCAAGTAGCCACATGACCTGATTAACAAAGCAACCGGGAAGCCAGCCGACAAGGCAATTGGCGGCGTTTTGACGGGCTGTGGAGTGCGTGCTAACATCGGATTTTCTTGAGCAAACGGAATGGACTCCGGAAACTCTCCTGCCAATTCAAGTCTTCGCAAAACGGCACTGAACGCGCTGCATAAGCGCCTGGGCGCCAAAATGGTTAATTTTGGCGGTTGGGACATGCCCGTGGAGTATCCGTGCAGCGGCAATTTGATGTGCGAGCACCGGGCGGTGCGCGGCGGCGTGGGCGTGTTTGACGTGAGCCACATGGGGGACATCCGGATTCATGGGGCGAAGAAGCCGGGCGGGGCGCTGGCGGCGGTGCAGCACTTGACGATGAATGACGCCTCGAAGCTGGCGATCGGGCAGGCGCAGTATTCGGCGATGCTATATCCGAGCGGGACGTTTGTGGACGATGTGATCGTGCACCGGCTGCGCGAGGACGACTACCTGCTGGTGATCAATGCGGGGACACGGGAGAAGGACATTTCCTGGGTACGCGAAAACACCAAGGGGATGGATTGCCAGGTGGAGGATTTGAGCGACGCGTACACTCAACTTGCGATTCAGGGGCCGCGGGCGGCGGAAGTTCTTCAGAAATTAACCGAAGTGAAGCTGGAGACGATTAAGAATTATTGGTTCACGCATGGAACGGTTTGCGGGCTGCCGAACACCTTGATTGCGCGGACGGGGTATACGGGCGAGGACGGGTTTGAGATTTATGTGCCGTCGGATGTAGCGACGAGTGAGCGCGTGTGGAACGAAGTGTTTGCAGCGGGGAAAGAGTTCGGGATTTTGGCTTGCGGGCTGGGGGCGCGGAATACCTTGCGGCTGGAATCGAAGATGGCGTTGTATGGGCACGAGATCAGCGACGAGATTAATGTTTGGGAAGCGGGGCTGGAGCGGTATTGCCATTTGGAGAAGGGTGGGTTTGTCGGGCGGGATGCCCTGGTCAAGTTGAAGGCCGCGGGATTGCGGAGGGCGCTGGTGGGGCTGGAGATGGTGGAGCGTGGGATTGCTCGGGATGGGTACCGGTGTTTGGATTCGAGTGGAATTGCGATTGGTGTGGTGACTAGCGGGTCGCCTTCGCCTACGCTGGGGAAAAATATTGCGTTGGCTTATGTGCCGCCTGCCATGACTGCGTTGGGGACGGAGATTTTTGTAGAGATTCGGGGGCAGAAGGTTAAGGCGGTGGTGGTGGGGACGCCGTTTTATAAGAGGGTTCGGAAGGCTAGTGCGGTTAAGACCTGAAGAAGGAATGAAGAGGCAGAGGTCTGTTGCCCTTCGACCGTAAGAGCCCACCCTTCGCACAAACCGCGAAGGATGGGGCACCCTCAAATTCATTTGTTTGGTGGCTTTGTAGAGCGAAAGAATAAAGGAGTGGGACTATGGGATATCCGACGCAGTTTAAGTATTCGAAGGATCATGAGTGGATTGAGGTGAAGGGGGACGTGGCGACCATCGGGATTACGGATTACGCGCAGCATGAGTTGGGCGACGTGGTGTTTGTGGAGCTGCCGAAGGTGGGAACTAAGGTGGCGACCGGGAAGACGTTTGGGTCGGTGGAATCGGTGAAGGCGGTGAGCGAGATTTATGCGCCGGCGAGCGGCGAGGTCACGGAAGCGAACGGCGCGCTGGTGAAGCAGCCGGAGGCGATCAATACCGCTCCGCACACGACGGGGTGGTTGATCAAGATCAAGCTGGCGAATCCGGCGGAGGTTGGCGGGTTGATGGACGCGACGGCGTATGAGGTGTACATCGCGGAGAAGCAGAAAGAAGCGTCGGCCTGATGCGCTACCTGCCGAAGAGCCCGGCGGAGCGCCAGGAGATGCTGGCGGCCATCGGGGTGAAGAATGTGGAAGAGTTGTTTTCGTCGATTCCCGAAAAATACAGATTGAAGAAGGCGTTGAATCTGCCGGGACCTTTTTCCGAGCAGGAAGTGATTCGCTATTTCCAGGAGCGCGCGAAGGAGAATTCGGTCGGGTATACGAGTTTTCTGGGCGCGGGTGTGTACAACCACCTGCGGTCGGTGGTGACGGACACGATTATTCAACGCGGCGAGTTTTTGACGTCGTACACACCGTATCAGGCGGAGATTACGCAGGGAACGCTGCAGGCGATTTTTGAGTTTCAGACGCTGATGTGCCAGTTGACGGGACAGGAAGTGGCGAACGCGTCGATGTATGACGGATCGACGGCGACGACGGAAGCGGTGTTGATGGCGGAGCGGCTGACGGGGCGGACGCGTGTGTTGGTGGGGCGTTCGGTGCATCCGGAGTATCGCGAAGTTTTGCGGACGTACGCGAAGAATTCCGGTCTGCACGTGGAAGAGATTTCGTACACGATGAGCGGGATCATGGACGCGAAGGCGCTGAAGGCGGCGATTCGCGAGGATGTTTGCGCGGTGGTGGTGCAGTCGCCAAACTTTTTCGGGACGATTGAGACGCTGGGGCCGCTGGCGGAGATTACGCAGGCAGCGGGAGCGATGCTGGTGGTGGCGGTGGCGGAGGCGGTGTCGCTGGGCGCCGTGAAGCCGCCGGCGGAAGCGGACATTGTGGCAATGGAAGCGCAGAGTTTTGGATTGGCGCCGAGTTATGGCGGGCCGTATGCGGGGGTGATTGCTTCGCGGGAGAAATATGTGCGGCAGATGCCGGGGCGGCTTTCGGGGCAGACGGTGGACAGCGAGGGGCAGCGGGGATTTGTGCTGACGCTGGCTACGCGCGAGCAGCATATACGACGGGAGAAGGCGACTTCGAATATTTGCACGAACCAGGCGCTTTGCGCGTTGGCGGCTACGGTGCATTTGGCGCTTTTGGGTAAAGAGGGATTGCGGGAGCAGGCGGAACAGAATTTGGCTAAGGCACATTTTGCATTGAGCGAGTTGGAAAAGATTCCGGGAGTTACACGGGCGTTTTCGGGGCCGTTTTTTAATGAGTTTACGGTGGCGCTGCCAAAGTCGGTGAAATTGGTGAATGCGGAGTTGTTGAAAGAGAAGATTGTGGGGCCGTTTGTATTGGGGACGGCTTATCCGGAGTTGTCGAAGAATGCGGTGGTTTGCGTTACGGAGACGACTTCGCGGGGGGAGATTGAGCGGTTGGTGGCTGGGGTTAGGAAGGCGTTGACGGCGGTATAAGAGAAAGAAAAAAACTTAACACAGAGGACACAGAGGTCGGAGCGCGGAGTTCGCAGAGAAGAGAAGTGCAAGAAGGCGGCGTAAAGCCGCCCCTACATGCGGCGAGAGAAGAGTGGGGATGAGCGAAACGATTAAGAAGGCTGGGCGGCAGACGAATCAGAATGAAGGGTTGATTTTTGAGAAGTCGTCGCCGGGGAAGCGGGCGTTTGAATTGCCGCCGCTGGATGTGCCGGCGGTGGATCCGGCGAAGACGCTGGGAGACTCCTACCGGCGCGCGGGCGTGGAGGGATTTCCGGAGGTTAGCGAGATTGAGGTGATCCGGCACTTCACGCGGCTTTCGACGTGGAATTACGCGATTGATTTGGGGATGTATCCGCTGGGTTCGTGCACGATGAAGTACAACCCGAGGGTGAATGAGTTTGTGGCGCGGCTGGATGGGATTGCGACGGAGCATCCGTATCAACCGCAGGAGCTTTCGCAGGGCTGTTTGAAAGTGCTGCAACTGCTGGAAAAGTGTTTGCTGGAAATTACCGGGATGGATGCGATCACCTTGCAGCCTGCGGCTGGTGCTCAGGGCGAGCTGACTGGCTTGCTGTTGATTCGCGCGCATCACGAGAAGAATGGGAATCCGCGGAAGAAGGTGTTGATTCCGGATTCCGCGCACGGAACAAATCCGGCTACGGCGGTGATTGCCGGATATGAAGTGGAAAATATTAGGTCCAACGCCGAGGGGCAGGTAGATTTAGCGAAATTGCGCGAGCAGGTGACGGAAGACGTGGCCGCGCTGATGCTGACGAATCCAAGCACGCTGGGGATTTTTGAGCAGCAGGTGCCGCAGATTGCGGAAATTCTTCACGCGAAGGGCGCACTGCTTTATATGGACGGCGCGAACATGAACGCGCTTACGGGCGTTACGCGGCCGGGCGACTTGGGCGTGGACGTGATGCACCTGAATTTGCACAAGACGTTTTCGACGCCGCATGGAGGCGGCGGGCCTGGTGCGGGTCCCGTGGCGATGAAGAAAGTGTTGGAGCCGTATTTGCCGACGCCGGTGCTGGTGGAGAAAGAGGGCGGACGGCTGGCGCTGGATTTCAACCGGAAGCAAAGCGTTGGGCGGGTGAAGGCGTTCGTGGGAAATTTTGGCGTGCTGGTGCGGGCGCTCGCGTACATATTGGCCTACGGGCCGGGGGTGCGGCAGGCAACGGAAGACGCGGTGGTGAACGCGAATTATATTCGCAAGGGGCTGGAGGGAGTATTTGATTTGCCGTACACGAAGCCGTCGATGCATGAGGTGGTGTTCAACGACGCGATTCAGAAGCGGAACGGCGTGAACACGATGGATATCGCCAAGCGGCTGATTGACTATGGATTTCATCCTTATACGACGGCGTTTCCGCTGATTGTGCCGGGGGCGCTTATGATTGAGCCGACGGAATCGGAATCGAAGGAAGAGCTGGATTTGTTTGTGGAGGCGATGAAGTCGATCGCGAAAGAGGCGGCGGAGACGCCGGAGTTGGTGAAGACGGCGCCTCATACAACGCGGGTGCGGAGATTGGATGAAGTGGGAGCGGCGCGGAAGCCGGTGCTGCGGTGGAAGGCGGGAGTGAAGCGGAGCGAGGCGGCGGATTAGGAAAAAGATTTAACGCAGAGAACGCTGAGAGCGCGGAGTTCGCTGAGAAGAGAAACCCAAGAGCACAGGCTGAAGCCTATGCTACAAGCGAAGAAGGCGGCCTAAAGCCGCCCCTACACGGAAGACAATTTCCAGACCGGACAAGTTAGCGCATCGGTGGCGTTGAGCGCACCTATGTTTGTACGTCACAGCGTTCCCTTCCCCGAGGGTTGGTAAACTGATTCGAGGGGAGACGGAAACGGGTTGGCGATGCTATGAGCGCTGCGATCGACGCGTGGCTGCCGAAATCGGTTTTACTGCTGCGCGGATACAATTCTGAAAAATTTACGGCGGATTTGATTGCCGGCGTTACGGTGGGGCTGGTGGCCTTGCCGCTTGCGATGGCGTTTGCGATTGCGTCTGGCGTTTCGCCGCAGGCGGGGATTTACTGCGCGATTGTTACGGGCTTCCTGATTTCCGCGTTGGGCGGATCCAAAACACAAATTGGCGGGCCGACGGGCGCGTTCGTTGTCGTGGTGCTTGGAATTATTTCCAAATATGGGCTGGACGGCCTGTTCACGTGCACAATGCTGGCCGGGTTGATCCTGGTGATCATGGGCGTGACCGGGCTGGGCGGCATGGTGAAGTATTTCCCGCGGCCAGTAGTGGTGGGCTTCACGAACGGCATCGCCATCCTAATTGCGAGCACGCAGATCCGCGATCTCTTCGGGCTGAGGATGGAGCATGTGCCGGGGGATTTTTTTCACCGCATGGGGGCGATCGGGGAGAATTTTCATACGCTGAACTGGACCGCGTCGATCGTGGGATTTGCTTCGCTGGCGGTGATGATTGTTTGCGCAAAGTTTTTTAAGCGGATACCTGGGGCGATTCTGGTGTGCTTTGGGGCGACAGCGGCGGTGGCGATTTTTCATCTGCCGATTGAGACGATTGGGACGCGGTTTGGCGGGATACCGAGCGGATTGCCGCATTTTGCGGTGCCAAGGCTCCAGCCCCAATTGTTGTTGCATCTGCTGTCGCCGGCGATCACGGTGGCGATGCTGGGGGCGATTGAGTCGTTGTTCTCGGCGGTGGTATCGGACCGCATGAGCGGCGACAAGCACAATCCAAACGTGGAGTTGATCGCGCAAGGCGTGGCCAACCTCGCTTCGCCGTTGTTCGGCGGATTGCCGGCGACGGGTGCGATCGCACGGACAGCCACAAATGTACGTGCGGGCGCAATGACTCCGGTGGCGGGAATGATTCACGCTCTGACGCTGCTGGCGGTGATTTTATTTGCGGCGCCGCTGGTGAAAAATGTGCCGTTGGCGGCTTTGGCGGGAATTCTGTTCATGGTCGCCTACAACATGGGCGACTGGGGCGAAATTCCAGAGATTTTGAAACTTAGCGTGGCGGACAAGAGTGTTTGGCTGCTGACGTTGACGCTTACCGTGGTGGCGGACCTGACGCTGGCGGTGGAAGTGGGAATGATTCTGGCGGCTTTCAGTTTTATCCGGAAGATTTCGATGACCACAACGGTGTCGAAAGTTACGGACGACTACATCGAGGACGGGCGCGCGCACATTTTGCAGGATAAGGACATTCCGGAGTACGCGGCGGTGTACCGGATTCACGGACCGTTTTTGTTCGGGGTGACGGACAAGATTGCGGAAGTTACGGAAGATATCAAGGCGTTGCCGCCGATTGTGATTCTGCGATTGCGCAACATGACGGCGATTGACGCCACAGGAATCGCAGCACTGGAAGAGTTGGCGGAGATTTTGCGGGCGAACGGGCGGGCGATGCTGGTTTGCGGGGCTCGACCGCAGCCCGAGGCGTTGATGCGCGAGGCGGGATTTGAGCGGCACATCGGAGCTGAAAATATTTGCGCGAATATTGAGGAAGCGCTGAAAAGGGCGGAGGAGATCCACAATCAGCCTGCCTCAGTAACCGCAGGCATGCACCAAAACTAACAGTACCCGGACTGTGCAATCTGAAAAAACCTTCAGAAAGCGGCAGGGGAAAACGAAATTGGGACACAAAATTGCGATGCGTTTAGACACCACTTCAAGAAATTTCCTTCTTTCACGATCCAAACATCGAAGCGTCTCTCTCCTGTAACAATGGCCGCCTAGTCTCGTGAGGTAGCGAATTGCCGATTACGGATTCGCGAGTCCCACCCAACCATCCAAAAGGAGAGCTACATGATGAAGCGGTTATTGGCAGCAAGCCTGTCTCTCGGCTTGATTGTCTCCACAACACCGGCGCCCGCGCACGCCAACGACGACGATGGCCACTCCCATATCAAGCACGTGCTGCTGATCAGCATAGACGGCATGCACGCGGTGGATTTCGAAAACTGCGCAAACGGCATCAGCGGGGCAAACAGTGGAGCACCCTACTGCCCGACGCTCGCTGCACTCGGCAAGACCGGGCTGAACTACACACGAACGACGACCTCCAGGCCGTCGGACTCCTTTCCTGGCTTGATGGCACTGGTAACCGGTGGCAGCCCCCGAACGGTAGGCGCGTTTTACGACGTGGCTTACGATCGCGTCCTGGCGCCACCTCTAGTAACCACAGGAAACGGCCTGCCCGGCACAAGCGACCCGAACAACAGCCCTGCATTGGCGCCCTGCGTCCCAAACCAGATTTACGGAACCCAGACCGAATATGAGGAAGGCGACGAATTCAACCAACTACTCCTCAATGGCGGGAATCCCCAAGCCGCCAACGTTGCCGACGGCGGTTATCCAGCAGTCAATCCTGACCGCCTGGTGCGCGATCCGTTTAATAACTGCAAACCCGTTTATCCTTGGAACTTCGTTCGCACCAACACTATTTATGGCGTGATCCATGCCGCGGGCGGCTACACAGCGTGGTCGGACAAGCACGCTGTTTACGCTCTGGTTTCGGGCCCAACCGGTACAAGTGTGCCCAGCAACGTGGATGATTACTATTCTCCGGAAGTCAATTCCAACCAGATTCCGTTGCCGGGAATAACCACGGCCGGCACGGGCTTTGATTGCGGAACCATCAAAGCGAGCGGAGACGCAAAGACTCCGGGGGACGATTGGACGACCGATTTCGATGCCATCAAATGCTATGACCAATTGAAAGTCAACGCGGTGGTGAACGAAATCAACGGTAAGAATCACCTCGGGACAAGTAAGGCTCCGGTCCCAGTGATCCTCGGCATGAACTTTCAGGCAGTCAGCGTCGGCCAGAAGCTTGTAAAGCCCGCTGCGCTGCCCGCAAACCGAAGCGACAGCAACTCCGGCGGCTATGAAGACGCCCAGGGTACGCCCAGGCCTCTCATGGAGAGCGAAATCGTATTCGTGGATGCGGCGATCGGGCAGATGGTGGCGGCTCTCAAGCACCATGGCCTTCTGGATTCGACCGCCATCATCATCACGGCAAAGCACGGACAATCGCCAATCGACCCGAATCGCTTCTTCCCAATTCCCGGGAAAACCGGTAATGGTAACTCCCCTGGCGGTGTCATTGCGAATCTTCTCCCGGCGATTTACAGCAACGCCAACAATGGGCTGGGCCTGGCGGAAGACGACATTTCGCAACTCTGGCTCGCGGACCCGACGCAGACCGGAAACGCAGTTAGTATGTTGGAAGCCGCCGCAGTCGCGCCTCCAGGATGGGGTGCCGGGCAGATCTACTATGGCGCTTCACTGAACACGCTTTTTAACCCGCCGGGCGTGCCGAACAATCCCGGCCCGTGCTGCAAGCTGCGGGCAGGCGGAGACCCGCGTACGCCCGACATCGTGGCGATTCCAAACGTCGGCGTGGTGTATACCGGCGGCGACAAGAAACAGTCCGAACACGGCGGTTTTGCGTGGGACGACACCAATGTGATGCTATTGGTATCCAATCCACGCTTTGAGGGCCGCAGCATCAACAGCTTCGTGGAAACCGCTCAGGTAGCTCCCACCATCCTGAAGCTCCTGGGTTTTGAACCGAATGCCCTGGATGCGGTGCGAAGCGAAGGCACACCGGTGCTTCCGGCGGTGCAGTTCGGCTGGTAGAGAGGAAGTTGGCAATAAGAAGAATGGGCGCCGCGAGATTGTTCGCGGCGCCTTTCTTGTTTTGGAACGCGGGCAGAAAAAAGATTTAACACAGAGTTCTCAGAGGAGGAGCACAGAGAGCACAGAGAAAACCATAGTAAGCGGGAGCACAGGCAGGAGTGCCTGTGCCACAAGAAAAAACCGCACCCCGGTAGTATCGGGGTGCGGTTTCGGTTTATGGATGGAGTGCTGGACCGAAACTTTTAGCGAGCTAGGCGCGGGGTAGGCTCTGGTGGGAGCTGGACGCCGGGAGCTTCGACGGGGCGGCCGCCGCGGGCTTGCGTGGCCTTAACAGCGACGACGGGATCGGGACGCCGGACGGGAATGGCTACATTTTCACCTTCGCGAACGAAATGAAGATGATCTTCGCTGGGTTCCCAGTCGATGCAGATCATGTCGCCGAGACGAACCTGGTCGGTGGCGAGAAGATTGGCCATGGGATAGACGACGTGGCGTTCGATGGAGCGCTTCAGGTGACGAGCGCCGTAACGCTGGTCGGTGCCTTCCTGCAAAAGAAAATCGCGGCCGTTGGTGGTGACGCGGAAAAGGAACTGGCCCTTGGCTGTCTCGAGAACGCGCTGTTGCACCATGGCGAGCTCGATGTCCAGAACCTGCTCGAGTTGCTTGCGATGCAGCGGGTGGAAAACCACGATCTTGTCGAGGCGGTTCATGAATTCGGGAGAGAATTTGCGACGAGCGGCTTCGACGGCGGTGCGCTGCACTTTTTCGTCGAGATTGGCGGCGGGTGTTTCGCCGGCCTTGACGAAGCCGTAACCGCCACCCATGAGCTCGGTGATTTCACCACCGCCGAGGTTGGAGGTGAGGAAGATGACGGTCTGGGAAAGATCCACGCGGCGATTGTCGCCAAGGGTCAGGGTGGCCTTGTCCAGCATGCCGAGGAGTAGTTGCCAGAGGGCGTCGCTGGCCTTTTCAATCTCGTCGAAGAGTAGGAAGGAGAGCTTTAGGTCGTCCCTGTGGGAGGCCGCCAAAGCTTCTTGAGTAATTAAGGGGTGAGTCTCGCGATGCCCGAGGTAGCCCGGGGGTGAGCCGATGAGTTTGGCAATTTCGTGGGAGTGTTGGAATTCGGCGCAGTCGACCTTAATTACAGCGCGTGGGTCTTGAAACAGGATCTCAGCTGCGGCCTCGACGATGCGCGTCTTGCCCGAACCAGTAGGTCCCAGGAAAAGGAGGTTTCCGACCGGCCGACCCGGTGAGTTGAGGCCCGCGCGGAAGACCTGATAGAGGTCGACGAGCGCCTGCACGCCTTCTTCCTGGCCAACGATGCGGGCGCGAAGCGACTCGTGGAAATCGCGGGTATCGTTGCTGCGGATTGTGGGATCCAGTTGCTGTTTTGCCGCTGCTTTCATGGCTTCTTCCTCGAACGATGACGGCCCCTCGCATCACCGCTCTGTCTGTACGTGTCGAGACTTGAAGATCTCAACATTGCAGATATTGGGGGAAGAGCATGGGGCGTGCCATATCGCGGGGATGCCTGTGAATTTCGAAAAGGCTGCAAGTTCAACGAGATAGGAGTGTTGCAGTTGTGGAAACCGTCTCACCGCGTGAGAACGTGTGCCGAGAGTGTCCAAAATTGAGAGAGTTGAAACAGTTTGTGTCAGTTCAGGCGTGACGGAAAGAGGCCAGAGAGATTGGCGGATTGGGCATAAACGATGAACTGGAGTTGGGCAAATGGGTTGGGTTCGCGAACGCGAGCAGCTCCAAAGAAGCCCTTACTCAGTAGTTGGAGCGGCCTGCCTCTGAAGGCGGGCCCTGCATGGGAGAAGGCAAGAAACTGGAGGCGGCCTGAAGCCGCCTCTATCGGTTAGCGGTGGTCCTTTTTACGGCCCTGCAGGGATTGCCTGGCGACGGCTGGGCCAGCCGCCGGAATTGAGGCGGGTGTCGAAGTTTCACCAGAGACGGCTTCGGCCGGAGTGTCTTTGGCTAGGCCGTCCTGGAGAGGCGCGGCACCGGTGGCCAGGGTTTCTTCCGGGGATTCCGGTGTGATGATGGCGCCTTCCTTTTCGCGGACAAACGTTAGTTCATTGTGGACACCGTCCCAATCTACCCGTACAAGGTCGCCGAGATTGACCTGTTGGGTTGCCAGCAGGTTCGCCAACGGGTAGACGAGAAAGCGCTCGATGGCGCGTTTCAGGTGGCGGGCGCCGTAACGCTGGTCGGTGCCTTCCTGAAGCAGGAAGTTGCGGCCGGAGTCTGTGACGCGGAAAAGGAATTTATTGGTGGCGGTGTCGAGGACACGCTTTTGGACCAGGCCCAGTTCGATGTCCAGCACGGTCTCGAGTTCGGCGCGCTTCAACTGGCGGAAGACCACCATCTTGTCGAGGCGGTTCATGAATTCGGGAGAGAATTTGCGGCGGGCGGCTTCGACGGCGGTGCGCTCGACTTTCTGGTCAATATTGGTTTGTGGCGTGTCGCCGGACTTGATGAAGCCGTAGCCGCCGCCCATGAGGTCGGTGATTTCGTTGGCACCGAGGTTGGAGGTCATGAAGATGACTGTTTGCGAGAGGTCCACGCGGCGGTTGTCACCGAGCGTGAGGGTGGCTTTGTCGAGCATGCCGAGGAGCAGTTGCCACAGGGCGTCGCTGGCTTTCTCGATTTCATCGAAGAGCAGAAAGGAAAGCTTCAACTTATCCGTGTGGTTCGCGGCCAGGGCTTCCTGGGTGATTAAAGGATGAGTTTCGCGATGGCCCAAATAGCCTGGGGGCGAGCCGATGATCTTGGCTATTTCGTGGGAGTGCTGGAATTCGGCGCAGTCAATCTTGATGACGGCGCGCGGGCTGCCGAAGAGGATTTCGGCAGCGGCTTCTACGATGCGCGTCTTGCCGGAGCCGGTGGGGCCGAGGAAGAGGAGGTTGCCGACAGGACGGCCCGGCGAGTTGAGTCCAGCGGTAAAGACCTGGAACAGTTCGACGAGCGCCTGAACGCCGTCGTCCTGGCCGACGATCTTCGCGCGCAGTGCGTTTTGAAATTCAATGGTGTCCGCGCTGCGGATACTTGGATTTAGAGAAACATCGCCTGTCGCCATGACCGCCTCCCTAGCGTCCCCGGAATTCCGGTGACGCAGATCCAAACCGCCCGCCTGTCCGATGCATTCTCTTCAGCTGGTCTTTGGAACCGAACTGATCGAGCTTTACCTGGATGGTGGAGTGGAGAAGCTTCATTTGGAGGAGCAACTCCCGCGCCACCGCGGGCGATTCGGAAAACCGTAGAACCTGGGGGAAAAGGTCCGCCAGATCAATATTTAGAGTGCGGAGGGCCTGAATGAGTTTCTGAACGGCCGGGGATTGAGGATCAGCGAGATCGATCTGGTTGTCCAACTGTTCGCGCAGGGAGCGCCAGTTGAGATCGATGAAGGGATGCTTCTTGGAGACTGCCTTGACGACGTCGTCGGTGATCCGGGCGCGGTCGCCGAGACGGGCGAGATGGAGTTGCCGCACTTTTCCGCCGCGGCGCACATTGTGCACCAGATAGTAGGCGTTTCCTTTGCGACGGACGAAAGCCATGCTGTCCTCGAAAGTGCGGCGGGACGAAGATTGAAGCTGCGTCCCGGGTGTAGTGTAAGGGAATTCCACTACACTTATCAAGATTGGATGCGTCGTATGAGTAAAGGATGCTACCCTTCGCGTTGGCATTGGCAACATACTGCGGCAAGTGGCCGCGAATGCTGCATCGGATTTTTCGCTGCGTTTCATCGAACTTTCCTTTACGCGCGGAATCCCTTGTTGTGAAGCGTCCCATACACTTCATTAAACACCGGCGGCGGGGAAAGGTCGCTTGCCTAGCGGTAAAATCCCCATTACCATTTTTTTACTATGAGCTGGGATCCTGTTTACAAGCTGGTGAAACAAATTCCCCGCGGCCGGGTTACTACCTATGGGGCGCTTGCCAAGGCGTTGCAATTACGCGGCGGGGCGAGAACCGCGGGCAGAGCATTGGCAGCGACCCCTTCTGGAAGAGGCATTCCGTGGCATCGCGTGGTGGGCGAGCGAGGGAAACTGCTGATTCCGGAGCCGCATGCCTCCCTGCAAAGAAAACTCCTCGAAAGCGAAGGCGTGAAGATCACGGAATTTCGAGTGGATTTTGCGAAGCACGGGTGGGCGCCGAAGCGGAACACGAACAAGGCTAAGAAGAAGAACCGGCCGAAGAAGAAGGCACGCTAGTTTTGATTCCCTCACAATTTGAGGTTGAGATCCTTCAGGGCGCAAAATGCGAGCCCTTCAGGATGACAATTTTGCGTTTTGGCGTGCGAAGGTGGAGAGAAATTGAGCCGGAGGGAAATGCGGATTAGAGAGATGCGGCTCGCTGCGATAAGATAGATGTCTCCTGATGACGGCGAATCCCATTCTGCAGGTGGAAAACCTTGTGAAGCGCTACGGCGACGTGGAGGCCGTGCGCGGCGTGAGCTTTTCTGTGGAAGAGGGCGAGGTGTTCGGGTTGCTGGGGCCTAACGGGGCTGGCAAGACCAGCACCGTGGAAGTGATGGAAGGGCTGCGCGTGCCGGACAGCGGGAGAATTTCGGTTTGCGGGATAGACCCGCAGAAAAATCCGAACGGGCTGAAGAATGAGATTGGCGCGACGCTGCAGTCCACTTCCCTGCCCGACAAGCTAAAGGTGGGCGAGGCGCTGCGGCTGTTTGCGGGCTTTTACAAGCGGACGCGCAACGTGGACGAGTTGCTGCGGCGGTTTGGGCTGGAAGAAAAGCGCAACGCTTTTTACAGCCAGCTTTCCGGCGGGCAGAAGCAGCGACTGGCGCTGGCCATGGCGCTGGTGAACGATCCGCGGGTGCTGTTTCTGGATGAGCCGACGGCGGGTTTGGACCCGCAGGTGCGGCGCGAGATTTACGACATTATTGACGAATTGAAGAGCCAGAAGAAAACCATCGTGCTGACGACGCACTATATCGAAGAGGCGGAAAAGCTTTGCGATCGCGTGGCGATTGTGGACCACGGAAAAGTGATCGCGACGGGGACGCCGCGGGAGTTGAAGGAGCGCTCGGCAAATACGACGCGAATTGAGGTGCGGCTGGCGAAACCGGCTTCGAACGGCGTGCTGAAGAATCTGGATGGCGTGGTGGAGGTTCGGCAACTGGAGGATGTGTACGTGCTGCATTGCCAGAAAACGGCGCCGGCGATTGTGGCGCTGGTGAAGCATCTGGAAGCGGAAAACAACGAACTGGTGAGCCTGGAGATTGCTACGCCGTCGCTGGAAGACGTGTTCATCGAATTGACCGGACGGAGGCTGCGGGATTGAAGACGATTCTGACACTGGCAGCGATGCGCATCCGGATTACGCTGCGGAACAAGGCGTTCCTGTTTTTCAGCCTGGTGATGCCCATGGCGTTTTTCTTTTTGTACGGCAGCGTGCTGGCCAAAGGGGAAATACCGAAGGTGCGGTACCTCTTGGGGCCGGTGATTGCGATGTCGGTCATGGGGACGTTTTGGGGTTTGAGCGCGCAGATTGTAACCTGGCGTGAGCAGGGGATTTTGCGGAGGTTCCGGCTGGCGCCGATTCCGGCGAGCAGCATGATCGGTTCGAGCGTTCTGGCAAACATGCTGCTGATTCTGCCCACGGTGATTCTGGAATTGGCACTCGCGCGGTTTGTCTATCACCTGAAGGATTTCGGTAATCTGGGCGGCATCCTCGTCATGTCGGTGATTGGGATCGGAGCATTTGCCTCGCTGGGGCTGATTGTGGCCAGCGTGACGAATACGATGCAGGAGACGCAGGTCATCAACCAGCTTTTGTGGTTCGCGTTAATTTTCATGTCGGGCGCGACGGTGCCGCTTCCCGTCCTGCCGCATACTGCGCAGCGCGTGGCACTGTTTCTTCCAGCAACCTATCTGGTGAACGCCCTGCAGCAGGCGATGGTTCACCACGCTTCCTTGTATTCCTTGCGCTCCAACATTGGTTCACTGGTCGCCTGGGCGGTTCTTGCGTTTACGATTTCTTCCCTGCTCTTCCGGTGGGAGCCGGAGGCGAAATTGCCGCGGAACGCGAAGTTGTGGGCCGCTTCAACGGTTCTGCCGTTCTTGTTGCTGGGGGTTTGGGAGAATTACAACGGCAAGTTGTTAAAGGATGCGGCGGCGATGCTGGAGGAGAGGCCGGTGGAGAAAGAGCCCGCCGTGGAGAAGGCTCCGGCGGAGAAGCCGGTGGAGACGACGCCTTGAAGTTTGTTGGCGCAGGCTTGGAACTGTTGGAACTGTGGAGTGCAGGCCCTTCTCCTATTTAGATTTGTCGGCTTGCTTTCACCGCAAAAGCGAGAGCTCCGCTCTCGCACTCAATAATAGTTCCAAATTGGCTGAATCTGACTGTGGCCGCTTTCGTTGAACTCGTTGACGCTTGGCGGACCCTCTTCTATTCTGAAAGTGCAGGGCGGCACGCGACAACACCGAGGGAGACCTGGCAATGCCCGTACAAAAGAGCGAGAAAATCTGGCACAACGGAAAGTTCATCAACTGGGATGACGCGAAACTGCATGTGCTGTCGCATGTGGTGAGCTACGGCTCCGGCATCTTTGAAGGGATTCGCTGCTATGAGACGCCGCAGGGGCCCGCGATCTTCCGCCTGCGCGAACACATGCAGAGGCTGATCAATTCAGGCCGCATTTACCGGATGGAGCTTCCCTACTCGGTGGACGAATTCAGCAGCGTGGCTTGCGAACTGGTGAGGCTGAACAAAATGGGCGCGTGCTACGTGAAGCCGATTGTGATTCGCGGGTATGGCGAGGTCGGCGTGAATCCGCTGAATTCGCCGATTGAGACCTACATGGCCTGCTGGAACTGGGGCTCGTACCTGGGACCCGAAGCGCTGACCAAGGGCGTTGATGTTTGCGTGAGTTCCTGGACGCGGATCGCGCCGAATACGTTGCCGGCCATGTCGAAGGCGGCGGCAAACTACATGAATTCGCAGTTGATCCGCATGGAGGCGTCGCTGAACGGATTCGCGGAAGGCATCGCGCTGGACTCCCATGGGCACGTCAGCGAAGGATCGGGAATGAATGTTTTCCTGGTGCACGACGGAACACTGTACACGCCGCCGCTGGCGACGAGCATTTTGCCGGGGATTACGCGCGACGCAGTGACCAAGCTTGCGGTGGACTTGAATATTCCGGTGAAGGAATCAGCGATTCCGCGCGAGATGCTGTACATTGCGGACGAAGTGTTCTTCGTGGGCACGGCGGTGGAAGTGACACCGATCCGATCGGTGGACAAGATTGTGGTGGGCAAAGGCGTTGCCGGGCCGATTACGCGGCAGATCCAACAGGAATTTTTCGCCCTGACCAGCGGGAAGACGCCCGACCGGCACCGCTGGATGACGCCGGTAAATGCGCCGGTGGTTGCGGCGAGGTAGCGGGAAGTTTCAGTGAGCAGTAATCTGCCAGAGGCGATCAGATACCAGATAGCAGCGATCGGGAAACGAGAAAGCTGGGCCACCTGAAGGTGGCCGCTACGTTCGCTGCTAGCGCATGTTTCCAAATCCAGCTAGAATCCGATGCGTCACATTCCATCCGAAGTGTCGCCGGGAGGCTGCTGGATGTACAACCTCACTCAAAAATTGACCGCCGAGTTTATTGGAACGTTTGCCCTGGTGTTTTTCGGGGAAGGCGCGGTGTGCGTGGACATGCAGTTACGAACCAATGCCACGGGCGGGATAGGGCTGCTGGCAATTGCTTTGGCCCACGGGCTGGCGATCGCCATCATGGTATCGGCGCTGGGGCATATTTCAGGCGGGCACTTCAATCCTGCGGTGACAATCGGATTCTGGGTGACGAAGAAGCTTTCGACGCTGGACACCTTGTTCTATTGGCTGGCACAACTGGCAGGGGCGGCGGCAGCGGCGTTTTTACTGCGCGCGGTTATTCCAGAGGAAGTGTGGCGCAGCGTGGCGCTGGGCACGCCGGAGTTAATGCGAGATTTTCCGAGCTGGGCTGGATTGGCGCTGGAGGCGACGACGACGTTCTTCCTGGTGTTCGTGGTTTTTGCGACGGCCGTGGACGAACGCGGGGCGTTTCGAGCGATCGCGGGGTTTGGAATTGGGCTGACGATCGTCTTGGGAATCGTGGTGGCGGGCCCGTACACCGGCGGGGCGTTGAACCCGGCACGGGCATTTGGGCCGGCGCTGGCAGCGCATCATTGGTTGAATCAGTTGATTTATTGGGTGGGGCCGCTGGGCGGAGGGTTTTTGGCGGGGTTGGTTTATGATTCGTTGTTTTTGAAGCCGAACGAGGTTTAAGCGAAGAGCGGCATTTCCCGGGAACAGGTTCAACAATGACGGTGGTTCCCACATAATTGGTGCGAATGGTTTTGGTGTTGCCACGGTCCCTCCACTGCGCGACACGGCGCGCCCAAAACCGGCGCGATAGAAAATACCGGGCCGCTCCGGTCGGGATGACAGAATAAAGAACGGGCGAACCCAAGAAGGCGGGCGTAACCCTTCGCATGCGCTCAGGGCAAGAAGCCGCCCCTACGCGAAAACCTGTACCTGGGACTAGGTAACTAAGGGGCAACTACGGATTGCGGGTTGCTTGTTGAGCCCACCTGCGGGTGCTACGTTCAGAGAGGAATTGCATCTTTGCGGGGTGTGTGCACATGGCTCTTAGCATTGACGATCTGTTGCGTCGCGCCGTTGAAAATAAATCCTCCGACTTGCACCTGAAGGTCGGCAACCATCCCTATCTGCGCGTCGACGGCTTGCTGACGCCGATGACGGACGTGCCGCGCATCACGCCGGAAGAGATGCTGTCGATGGCTTTCAGCATGATGACCAACCGGCAGAAGCAGAAATTCAAGGAAACGGCCGAGTTGGACATGGCGTACGGCGTCGCGGGTCTGGGGCGGTTCCGCGTGAACGTTTTCCAGCAGCGCGGCAACGTGGGAATGGTGTTGCGCGTTATTCCCACCAAGATTCGAACCGTCGAAGAGTTGAATCTTCCTTCGGTTATCAGCAAAATTTGCGAAGAACAGCGCGGGTTGGTGCTGGTGACCGGGACGACGGGTTCCGGCAAGTCCACGACGCTGGCGGCGATGATCGACCGCATCAACGCGGACCGCGCCGACCACATCATCACGATTGAAGACCCCATCGAATTCCTGCACCGCGATAAGCGGAGTTTCATCAACCAGCGCGAAGTGGAAGTGGACACGGCGAACTTTTCGTCGGCCCTGCGCGCCGGCTTGCGCCAGGACCCGGATGTGATTCTGGTCGGCGAAATGCGCGACCTGGAAACGATTTCGACGGCGCTGCTGGCCGCGGAAACGGGCCACATGGTGTTTTCGACCTTGCACACGTTGGATGCGACGGAAACGATTCAACGAATTATCGCGGTGTTCCCGCCGCCGGAGCAGAAGCAGATTCGCTTGCAGCTGGCGGCGACGTTGAAAGCCGTGGTTTCGCAGCGCCTGGTTCGCCGCGCGGATGACAAGGGACGCGTGCCGGCCGTGGAAGTGATGATAGCGACGGGGTACATCCGGGATTGCATTATTAACGCGGACAAGACGAGGCTGATTCACGACGCGATTGCGGCGGGGACTTCGCAATACGGCATGCAGACATTCGACCAGTCGCTGTTTGATTTGTACACCAAGGAACTCATTACCCTCGACGAAGCTCTAGCGCGGGCTTCGAACGCCGACGAATTCAAGCTGCGCATTCAGGGTATCCGTTCCGCCGCTGACGCCGCGCGCGAGGAAATGGCCTCGCAGATGGCGGATTTCGAGCGGTTTAGCCGGAAGTAATGGCGTCGACGGACGCGACACCCGAAGCTGTTTGACACCTTAAACAAAAACCACCTATGGAGTGCGAGAGCATAGCTCTCGCTTTTACGACCTAACAATGCCCGTCCAAACATTGTTTGGGTGAAAGTGTCGAACCGTAAAAGCGACAGCTTCGCGGCCGCACTCAAAAGTGCTGAACGCCACTTCCCTGTTCGGCCTGACCGCTTCTTTACTTCGCCGGTTGTTTGCCCCATGCTCTCAGCTATGTTCGGGAAACCTCGGCAACTGGAGTCGGAAGCGCAGGTCTACGACGCCGCGATCAAGATCCTGATGCGGCGGGCGCATTCGGTGCACGAGATGAAGAAGGCGCTGGCGCGCCGCTGCGAAGACGACAAGATTGTGCGCGGGGTGGTGGAACGGTTGAAGCGGGAAAACCTGCTGGACGATGCGCGGTACGCGAAGCAGTTCACGCGGCTGCGGACGGAATCGCGGAAGCAGGGCGAGTTTCGGATTGCGCGGGACCTGCGCGCGCGGGGAATACCCGACCGGCATATTGAGACAGCGATCAAGGACGCGGCGGTGGGGTCGGATCCAGCGGCGATTGTCCGGCAGCGGATTGAGCGGAAGTTGCGGCTCTATCGGGGAGAGATTGACGAGCGGAAGCTGGCTTCGTTATATAGGTCGCTGATCGGGGCGGGATTTCCGTCTGATCTGATCCGGAAGGAATTGCACCGGATTACGCACGCGGAGATTCCGGAGAGCGAAGTCGGTGAGTAAGCGAATGAGAGGCGAGGGAAAAGTTTGGTGGTGGAGTTGAGTTCCTAAAAGCGGCAGCTCTGCTGCCGCACTCAAAATGGGACCGACCGCCTAGGCCTTGCCTTCTTTTAGGCTGGAAGGGACTCCCTTGAAGTCGTCGGAGCGCGGGGAGTTTTGCAGGGCCAGCAGGAGTTTTTCCGGCGGCGCGACCAGTTTTCGCGCGTTCAGGTCGAGCCAGCCGCCTTTGCTGCGGACGCGGGCTACCAGCTTTCCATCTTCGCGGTAAAACGTGTTTTGGATCAAGAAGCGCGAGCCGTCTGCGGAAAGCTCGGCGATTTCCAGGGTTACGCGCACTTCTTCCAGCAGGCCGACTTCACGGAAATAGTCGAGTTCGTCGCGCAGGATCACCGGGCCGATGCGGAGGCGGTGGAATTCCGCCATCGAGAAGCCGTTTTCGGAGAAATACATCATGCGGACGTCGGCGGATTTGTCGAGATAGGCGGTGTTGCGCATGTGGCTGTTGAAGTCCATGTCGCCCCAGCCGGCGGTGAGTTTTCGTTTGAACATCGGTCCTCCCGGGATTGCATTGGAATGGTACTGAGGGCGGGAGATTTTGCAAATTGCCGCATATGGGAACCAAACCACCGCCAAAAGCGCCCGACTCGGAAGGCGGCCGCTACAACGGCAAAGAGAGGCTCGTGGACTCGCTGGGCACGATTTATCGTGCCCTACGGGAGCGGCCCGCTACGGTCGGCAGGCCCTACATGTGCGATAATTCTGTTTTCGGTGGGATGACGGAGACGAGGTTGACGTGACGGAGAACGGCGAAAAGAAGATGACGGGGAACGAGATACGCGAAAAGTTCCTGCAATTTTTCGAGAGTAAGGGGCACCGGCGCGTGCGGTCGTCTTCGCTGGTGCCGCATGGGGATCCCACGCTGCTGTTCACGAATGCGGGGATGAACCAGTTCAAGGATGTGTTTCTGGGGTTGGAGAAGCGGGAATATTTGCGGGCGACGACGACGCAGAAGTGCGTGCGGGCGGGCGGGAAACACAACGATTTGGAGAATGTGGGGTTCACCAAGCGGCATCATACGTTTTTCGAGATGCTGGGGAATTTTTCGTTTGGGGATTATTTCAAGAAGGATGCGGTGGCGTTCGCGTGGGAGCTGATTACTTCGCCGGAGTGGTACGGGATTCCGAAGGATAAATTGTATGTGACGGTGTTTGGAGGGGCGGAAGTGGCTCCGGGAAATTCGTTGGGTATGGATGAAGAGGCGAAGGGCTTCTGGCTGGGGCATGTTGCCGCCGATCGCATCTTCGCGATTCCCGGCTTGAAGGACAATTTCTGGGCGATGGGGGATACGGGGCCGTGTGGGCCATGCAGCGAGATTTTTTACGACATGGGGCCGGCAGCGTCCGAAGAGGGGCACGCGGATTGCAAGTTTCCCTGCGAGTGCGGGCGGTACGTCGAGATTTGGAATCTGGTGTTCATGCAGTTCAACCGCGATGCCAGCGGGACGCTGACGCCTCTGCCTAAGCCGTGCGTGGATACGGGCATGGGGTTGGAGCGCGTCGCAGCGGTGTTGCAGGGAGTGATTTCGAATTACGACACGGATTTGTTCGTACCGTTGCTGGATCGTGCGGCGGAATTGATCGGGGTCAATGAACAGAAGGAATTGGCCGCAGAGGACAAGGGCCGCTCGGCGGCTTCGTTGCGAGTCATCGCGGACCACGCGCGGGCGACTACGTTTCTGATTACGGATGGTGTACTGCCTTCAAACGAGGGCCGCGGGTATGTGCTGCGCAAAATTATTCGGCGCGCGATTAGGCATGGACGAGTCCTAGGTGCAAAGGGACCCTTTCTCAGCAGCATGGTTCCAGCAGTGTGCGAATTAATGGGGAATGCATACCCTGAACTCCTTGGCGCAACTCAGCAGGTTCAGAAAATCGTGCTGGCAGAGGAGGAACGGTTCGAGCGGGTCGTTGAGAAGGGCTTCGAGCAATGGGATCGTCTTCTCGACCAGGAGTTCGCCCGATACATCAAGAGTTCGCTACTTGAAGCAGCTAAGGAACAAGCGTTTGATCTGTATCAGGAACTCGAACGAAGGGCGGATGAAATTCCCTGGTTTGCGTATTCCCTATTTTATAAGGCAGATATTCGAGCGCTCCAAAATGAGTTAGGTAATATGTTCGGCCCCGGCAGGGCGAAGATGCTTCTCAGTTATATTTTTGAGAAAACGAAGGAAAAACCGTATGCTTTTCCAGGCAATAAGGCTTTCGATTTATACGAGACATACGGTCTACCCCTTGATCTCATACAGGAGGCCGCGCACGATCAGCACATAGGCTTCGACTTAGAGGGATTCGAGGTTATAAGGGAAACGGAAAGGAAACGAGCGCGAGCTTCTTGGAAAGGCGGGGGTGGGAAGGAGACGGCGAGTCCGGCGTTTGCGAAATTGGCGGAGACGTTCAGAACCGAAAAGGATTTTTACTCCGCGACGAAAACGAAAGACGCTCGCATTGAAGCTATCATCGCGACCCCTGTGCTTGGTGGCGGGCCATCGGGATCGGTCAGCGAACTCAAAGGAGGGCAAACCGGCGAAATTGTGCTCGACCGCACGGTCATTTACGCCGAATCGGGAGGCCAGGCGACAGATACCGGAAAGCTCTACGACAACTCCGAATCGCAACTCCTTGCGCACATTCTGAATGCATATTATCCCGTTTCCGGCTTGATCGCGCACAAAGTCCTCGCGGAAGAAACTCTGCGCGTCGGCGACCGCGTTACCGTCGTTGCGGATGCGGAGCGGCGGGCGCGGATCATGCGGAATCATACGGGGACGCACCTGGTGAATGCGGCGCTGCGGAATATTCTGGGGACGCACGTGAAGCAGTCCGGCTCGCTGAATGCGCCGGAGCGGCTGCGGTTTGACTTCACACATTTTGCGCCGGTGGATCACGAGGAACTGCGGGACATCGAGCAGCAGGTGAACGACGAGATCCGGCTGAACACGTGCGTGGAGACCGGGGTGATGTCGCTGGAAGAGGCGCTGAATTCCGGGGCGCTAGCGTTTTTCGGGGATAAGTATCCGGAGAGCAACGTGCGCGTGGTGACGATTCCAGATCCGCGTTCGCCGCGGGGGTTTTATTCGAAGGAGCTTTGCGGGGGAACGCATGCGAAGCGTGCCGGCGATATCGGCGTGCTGAAGATTGTGGGCGAGGAGTCAGTGGCAGCGGGGGTGCGGCGCATCGAGGCGGTGACCGGCATTGGCGCGCTGGAACATTTTCAAAATCAGGCGAGGACATTGCGGGAAGTGGCCGGCAAGTTGAACGTGGGCGAGGACGACGTGCTGGCCTCAGTGGAGAAACTAACTGCCACGGCGCGGCATTTGGAGAAGGAGCTGGAAGCCCAGAAGCGCAAAGGCGCACTGAATCAGCTCGACGACCTCTTCAATCAGGCCCAGACGATCAAAGGCGTCAAAGTTGTAGTCGGTGAAGTGAGCAACGTCGACCGGGAGGGCCTAAGAGCACTGGTCGACTCCCTCAGACAGAAACTGGGGTCGGGAGTGGTGGCCTTGGGAATGCCGGATGACGGCAAAGTGGCCCTAATTGCCGGGGTGACCAAGGATCTGACCGCTAAAGTCCATGCTGGCAAGCTGATACAGGCACTTGCCAAGCAGGTAGGCGGTTCGGGGGGCGGAAGGCCGGATTTGGCCGAGGCTGGCGGTAAAGACACATCGGCCCTAAAAAGTGCCTTACAGAGTGTCCCTGGCCTACTGGAACCCTTGCTATAATAGTCGGCAGCGTCAGAAGCGTTGCCTCGCAAGTGCAGCATTCCGCTGAACTTGTTAGAAGGGTGGAGCTTCGCAGTCGCACTACGCGGTGTCTTACGGCCCCACCTGAGGCAGCTAGCTCCGCGCAACGGATTTTACTACCTATGCCTTCCCCAAGGCGCATGAACGCCCTGCAAATAACCCTAAACCTGAGGAATGTCTTGGTGCTTTTATTGGTATTCAGCGGCGTTCTGGGCGCTCCCCGGCCCGCCATGGCACAGATTACGACCGAGACGGCCACGGATGGCCGGCCTGTGTTCGTGAATGCGGAGCCGCCGGTGATTGCGAAATTATCGGCGCGGCCACCGGCAAGACAATCGATCTATTTGCAGAACGAAGTTTCCTTTACGGGCACGGACCGGCCGGCCATGTTCCTGGACCGCGATGGCGCGGAAAAACTGGTGCGCGAAGCGGCCGAGCGGCACAAGGTGGACCCGGCCCTGGTGCGCGCGGTGATTGAAACGGAATCGAACTGGAATCCGGCGGCGAGATCGCACAAGGGCGCGGTGGGATTGATGCAGCTGATTCCGTCGACGGCGATGAGATTCGGCGTGAATGACGTATATAGCCCGAAGCAGAATGTGGATGCCGGCGTGAAGTACCTGAAGACGTTGCTGGAAAGGTATCGCGGCAACCTGGATCTGGCCCTGGCGGCGTACAATGCTGGTGAGGGCGCGGTGGACCGGGCGCATGGCGTGCCGTCGTTCCAGGAGACGCAGAGTTACGTACGGAAGGTGCAGGACGCGTATTACCGGCCCGGGTCGGGACGCATGGACGAGGCGTATACGCGGTCCAGCCGGATTCACCGGCAAGTGGACGCGAACGGGCGGATAATTTTTACGAACGAGTAAGAGCGCGCATCAAAGTTTGGTAGTTGGGGTTAGTAATAGGGTGTAGCGAGCCGAGTTGGGGGAAGACCGGGAAGTATGGGTACGGGGCGGAAAATTATCCACAGGAGTTTCGCCGGCGTTTCGCTGGGTATTGTGCTGCTGGCGTCCTGCGTACTTCCCTGCCCTGTGCGCGCCGCAAACACCAACACGCCCGCGAAGCGCGAGGCGGCCAGTGCGCAGTTTGCGCGGGCGCAGGAGATGCGCGCGGCGCTGAATGAAAAGGCGCCTGAAAAGCGCACGCTGGCCGATTACAAGCGCGTTGTCACCACCTTTCAGCGCGTTTACCTGATTACTCCGCATGCCATGGAAGTGCCGGACGCGATGGTGGCCGTGGGCGAACTGAACACGGAGATGGGCGACCGGTTCGGCCGCAGCTACTACCAGGCGGCCGCGGAAGCCTACCAATTTCTGATTCGCGAATACCCCACGAACAAGTTTGTGCCGGACGCGATGCTGCGCATGGCGCAATTGCAGAAGGATCAGCTGGGCGATCCGGCAGCGGCGACTAAGACGTACCAGGATTTTCAGAAAAAGTATCCGCGTTCGGCACACAAACGCGAAGTGCAGGAAGCGCTGGCCGAACTGGCGCTGTTAAGAAACGCGGAGACGGGCCAACTGGATGCCAAGACGGCGCAGCCTTCTCCCGCTGCGGCGAGTCCTCCTGCGCGAGCGGCGAAGGAAGAAAATCCGCAGCCGGTGGCACGCTCCACTGGAGCGGCGAGCGGCGGTGAGAAGCCGAAGTCGGGCGGCATACCTAGCGTGCAGCACGTCCGGTGTACGCAGACGCCGGATGGAACCGAAGTGGTGATCGACCTTGAAGACGCGGTGCAATATGTTTCCGGGCGCATCGCGAATCCCGACCGGATTTATTTTGATTTGCATGCGGCGCGGCTTTCTCCCGCGCTTCTGCGAAACAAGATTCGCGTGAACGGCGACCTGCTGACGCAGGTGCGCGTGGCGCAAAATCAGGGCGGCGTGGTGCGCGTGGTGCTGGACGTGAACGGTGTGCGGGATTACGCGGCTTCGCTGATGCAAAAGCCTTCGCGGCTGGTGATTGAGCTTTATGGCACGGGCGGGACGCACGGCGCCACGGTGCAATCCGCAAAGGCTACGCCACCCGCGGCAAAGAGCTCCAGCAACGACAAAGCGGCCAACTTGAGCGATGCGGACACGCTCGCGGCAAACGCCCCCGTGGCCGACGACAATCCACGACCTGTGGGCCCGATGGAAGACGCAATACCTGTGACGGTGACGCCCAAGGCGATCCCTTCACCTGTGAAGGTTCTGAATACCAGCCACGGCAAAGGCGGCTCGAAGCCGGATCTTGTGCAGCCTGCCGCAACCGCGCCGGTGCCGACGCGCGATGGGCAATCCACGCTGACTCGCGCGCTCGGGCTGAAGATCGGCCGAATCGTGATTGACGCGGGCCACGGCGGCCATGACACGGGAACGATCGGGCCAACCGGCCTGATGGAAAAAGATTTGTGCCTGGACGTGGCGCTGCGCCTGGGGAAAATCATTCAGCAGAAATTGCCCGGCGCGGACATCGTCTTCACCCGCTCGGACGACACGTTCATCCCACTGGAAGACCGCACGCGCATCGCCAACGAAGCCAAAGCTGACCTCTTCATCTCTATTCACGCGAACTCCAGCCCGGACCACGCCGCGCGCGGCATCGAAACGTATTACCTGAACATGAAGGGTTCGGCCGAAGCGATGGCCGTGGCCGCGCGAGAGAACGCAGTCTCTCAGCAAGGCATCCACGACCTGGAAGAAGTGGTGAAGAAAATCGCCCGCACCGAGAAGATCGACGAGTCGCGCGAACTTGCCGAGGACGTGCAGGATTCCCTTTCGAAGCGCATCCAGAAAACCATTAAGCCGGTGAAAAACCGCGGTGTGCGCAAAGCGCCGTTTGTGGTGCTGATTGGCGCGGATATGCCGTCGATCCTGACGGAGATTTCCTTCCTCAGCAATCCCGCCGACGAGCAACTGCTGAAGAAGCCGGAATACCGGCAACGGGTGGCGGAGGGGCTTTACCAGGGCGTTTCGGACTACCTGCAAAGCCTGAACAGTATGGCGGTTAACGGCACGGCCAAGCCTGGGCGCCCTGCGCCGGCGGCCACGGTTGAGCAGTCAAGGAACCAACAATAACTCCGCGGCGTCTAATATACTGACAGGTATGCGTCGAATCCTACTTGGTTGCGTCGTTGCCGGCGTGCTCTGCGCTTTGGGCGTTGCGGCGGACGCGCCCCTTCTCCCCGATCAATTCGGACAGTGGCAAGCCGAAGCGCCTGCGAAGATGCTACGCGCGCAGGATTTGAGTGCGGGCTGGGCAAAATGGCCGAACGGAGAACGCGTGCTGGCCGAGGCCGGCGTGAGCAGGATCGAGCAGCGCGCGTACAAGAATGGCGCGGATGAGATTACGCTGCGGGCGTTTGTCTTGCGCGACCCAAGCAGCGCGTTTGAGCTGTACACGTTTTTGCTGGCGCCGGGGCTGAAGGATTCCGGGCTGGGCGGGGACTCCGCAGGAAGCGACCATGACGCGCGTTTTCAGGTTGGAAATATCGTGGTGCAGGCTGAGATTTCGCCCAATGCCAAAGCACAAGGGCTGGAGGAATTGTTGACGGCGCTCCAGGCCAAAGCGGACCAGACTCCGTTGCCGCCAGTGAAGAATTACCTGCCGGAGCGCGGGAGGACGTTTGGATCGGAGAAGTATGCGCTTGGGCCCGAAGGATTTCGCTCGGCGATGAGTTCGCTGGGGCAAGAGGCGTCCAAAGAACTGACCGACGCCGTAGGCTTTCAGAACGGCGCGGAAGCGATGCTGGCGAACTATCACGGCGCGCATGGGGCCGGCGTGCTGGTGCTTCTGGACTACCCGACGCCGCAACTGGCGGAACAGCATTTGCATCACCTGGAACAGGCGCTGCCGGATGCCTTGAAGAAGGCGGGCGTCACCGTGGAGCGCAAGGCTTCCCTGCTGTCATTGGTGTTCGCGGCCACGTCCGCGGAATACTCGCGGGCGATGCGCGACGCGGTGAACTATGAAACCCAAGTGACCTGGAACGAGCGGGGACAAAAGGCGACCGAACCGCCGATCATGCTGATGATGTACAAGATTTTTCTGTTCACCGGATTGTTTCTGGGCGTGGCGACCGGAATCGGAATTGCCTTTGGCGGGTTTCGCGTAATCATCAAGCGGCTGTTTCCCGGCAAGGTTTTTGACCGTCCGGAGAACATTGAAGTGCTGCAGTTGGGGCTTTCCGGGAAAAAAATCGACCCGACGGATATGTATTGAGATTCTTGCCTGGATGAAATGTGCTGCCCGCTTCCTTCGTAAAGAAAGTGGGAGGCCGGCCCACCTCGGCAAATCCCTCCTATGGTTCGTTAAACGAAAGGGATCCCGGTGCGTCCAATAGCCCTACAGTTAGGCGTTTCGGTTCCGTCTTCAGTGACGTAATATTAATAGCTGCGCAACCCGCGCCGGTGTAAACAGATGACCCTCGGTGTAAGAAAACAGACCAGATATGGCACGCACGCACACCGCCTGGCGGTTTTGTGCCTGGCGGCGATGGCGGTGGCGGGATGCGGGGCGAAACCAGCATCGGTCAGTGCTAGCGGCGAAGGCGGGCCGGAAGCGGCGATGCCTGTTCAAGTGCAACCGGTCGAATCGAAGCCGATCGCGGATACCACCGAATACCTGGCGATTTTGAAGTCGCGGCATTCCGCAACGATCAATCCACAGGTGGAAGGCTACATCACCAGGATTTTTGTGAAGTCCGGCGACCGCGTGGCGGCCGGGGCAGCGCTGCTGCAGATTGACCCGTTGAAGCAGGAAGCAACAGTGAACAGCCAGGAGGCTACGCGGCTGGCGCAGGAATCGAACGTCAATCTTGCGCGCGTGAATCTGGACCGGGCAAAGAAATTGGCGGAAGCCGGAGTGATCGCCAAATCCGACCTGGACAATGCGCAGACGACTTACGACACGGCCGTAGCGCAACTGAAATCGCTGGAACATCAGGTAGAGCAGCAGAAGGTGGAGCTGCGGTATTACAAAGTCAGCGCGCCGATGGACGGAATCGTCGGCGACATTCCCGTGCGTGTCGGCGACCGCGTAATCGTCTCGACGCTGCTTACGACGGTGGACGAGCCCGGAGCGCTCGAAGTATATCTCTACATCCCCGCGGCGCGCGCGAAGAGTCTGCGGCTGGGACTGCCCGTTAAGCTGCTGGATGAAGCAGGAAATCTACGCACCGAATCGCAAATTACGTTTATTTCGCCGCAGGTGGACCCGGACACGCAGACCGTGCTGGCCAAGGCCGCGGTGCCGAATCCGAAGGCGAATCTGCGCATCGCGCAGCAGGTACGCGCGCAGGTGGTGTGGGGAATCGCCTCCGGGCCGGTTGTGCCGGTGCTGGCCGTAACGCGGATCAATGGACAGTTTTTTGTATTCGTAGCCGACAAGGAACCAAAGGGGACGTTCGCCCGACAGCGCGTGGTGAAGGTTGGAGATATCTTCGGCAATGACTACGCCGTTCTCGACGGCTTGAAACCCGGCGACCACCTGATCGTTTCCGGAACGCAATTCCTGCAGGACGGAGCGCCGGTGAGCGAACAAGTGCAATCGCCGGAGCCCAAGGCGGAGAACGCGCCCAAGACCGGGAAATAAAACCAAGAAAAAGCAGATCCCTCACACGCCAAAGACGCGAGTTCGGGATGACACTGTGCCAGTTTCTGTGAAGTGCGGTTAGCCAACAAAGCTAAGCAGGGAAAGGCGAGGAGCGCGCTTGTTTGTCGATTTTTTTATCCGGCGTCCGGTGTTTGCGACGGTTTGCGCGATTCTGATCGTGCTGGGCGGCGCAATTGCCATACCCACGCTGCCGATTGCGCAGTTCCCTGACCTGGCCCCTCCGCAGGTGGTGGTTTCCAGCGCGTACATCGGCGCTAACGCGCAAACGGTGGAGTCGGCAGTGACGATTCCGCTGGAGCAGGCCATCAACGGCGTGCCGGGGATGAAGTACATCACCTCGACCAGCGGCAACGACGGCTCCAGCAGCATCACCGTGGTGTTTGACGTTACCCGCGATGTGGACCTGGCCTCGGTAGACGTGCAGAACCGCGTGAACCAGGCGCTCGGACGCCTCCCGAACGCCGTGAAAAATACCGGCATCATCATCACCAAGCAAATTTCCGGATTCGTCTTTGCCGCCGGCGTTTATTCGGAGAGCGGGCAGTACGACAGCCTGTTTCTGAGCAATTATCTGGACGTGTATGTGCGGGACTCGCTGAAGCGCGTCAAGGGCGTCGGCGAAGTGGATATTTTCGGCGAACGCAAATACGCCATGCGCTTGTGGCTGGACCCGACCCGGCTTGGCCAGCGAGGCCTGACCGCCACCAACGTGCTGGCCGCCCTGAACGAGCAGAATGTCCAGGTGGCCGCGGGGCAACTTGGCCAGCCGCCTTCCAATCAGGTCCAGTCCTATCAAATCAGCGTTCGCGCAATTGGGCGGCTCTCCGACCCCAAGGAATTTGAAAACATTGTCCTGAAAACGGGCACGGATGGCACGCTGGTGCGCATCAAGGATGTGGGGCGCGCGGAGCTGGGCGCGGAGGATTACAGCTCCATTCTGCGGTTTAACGGGCATGACGCGGTGGGCGTGGCCGTGACGCAGCTTCCGGGCTCCAATGCGCTGGATGTGGATCGCGCGGCCAAAGCGGAAATGCTGCGCCTTTCCGCGAATTTTCCGCCGGGATTGAAATATGCGGTGGCGTTCGACACCACGGAGGTGATTGCGGAGTCCATCCGCGACGTGCTCATCACCCTGCTGCAGGCGGTCTTTCTGGTCGTGCTGGTGATTTATATTTTCCTGCAGGATTGGCGCAGCACGTTTATTCCTGCCATTACGATTCCCGTTTCGCTGATCGGAACGTTCATCTTCGTCAAGCTGCTGGGATTTTCCATCAATACCCTCACGCTCTTCGGCATCACGTTGGCAACAGGTCTCGTCGTGGACGACGCCATCGTGGTGATCGAAAACGTGGAGCGGCACATCATGGAAGGCATCTCCGAGCCGCACAACGCCGCGAGCGTGGCCATGAAAGAAGTGGCCGGAGCGGTGGTGGCGACTTCCCTGGTGCTGGTGTCGGTGTTCGTGCCGGTCGCGCTGTTCCCGGGAACAACCGGCATCTTGTTCCGGCAATTTGCGCTGACCATTGCTTTTTCGGTTTCGATTTCCGCCTTCAACGCCCTGACTCTAACCCCGGCGCTCTCCGCCATTTTCCTGGGGCATCACCGGGAAAGGGCACAATGGACATTTTTTCGTTGGTTCAACCGAGTGTTTGACGCCGGCGCAGGTTTTTACCAGCGCACGGTGCGGCGGGTGGCGGAAAACCGCATCCCCGCTTTGCTGGCGTTTGCTGTTGTGCTTGGCGGAGCGATCTATCTCTACCTGCGCGTCCCGCAGGGCTTCATTCCTGAAGATGATCAGGGCTACGTGATGGTGATCGTGCAGGCGCCGCAGGGCGCATCTCTTGCATACACGCAGGACATTTGCGCCAAGGTGGAAGAGTCCGTCTCGCATATTCCGGAGGTCACCGGCGCGTTTACCGTCGTGGGTTTCAGTTTCACCGGAAACGCTTCGAACCGCGGGATGGTCTTCCTGAACCTGGCGGATTTCAAGGACCGCAAGGGCAACGGGCACACTGGCCCCGCGGTTGTGGAGAAGATGCGTGCGCAGTTGGCGGGGATTTCCGGCGGCCTGGTGATTCCATTCAACCCGCCATCGGTGCAAGGCTTGGGACAGTTTGGCGGGTTTACGTTCGAGCTGGAGGACCTGGGTAGGAACACTCTGCAAACACTGGCCGACACCGCGAATCAGTTGTCCGCGGCGGGAAATCAAACGGGGAAGCTCGCTGGCCTTTTCACCAGCTTCACCGCAAATGATCCACAGGTGCTGGTGAAGATCGATCGCGAAAAAGCCAAGAGCCTGCAGATTCCGTTCAGCCAGATCACCGACGCGCTGGAAGTTTTCATGGGATCCGTTTACGTGAACGATTTCGATTTCAATAATCGGTCGTATCGAGTCTATGTACAGGCGGACCAGAAATTCCGCTCGGAATCCAAGGATATGCGCAGCTATTACCTACGCTCCGATACCGGGAAGATGATTCCGCTGGACAACGTCGTGCAGATTGAGCAGACGGAAAATCCGCAAGTGATCAGCCATTACAACCTGTTCCGCGCGGCTGAAATCGACGGCTCGGCGGCGCCCGGGTTGAGTTCCGGGCAAGCCTTGAAGGAGATGGAAGCGCTGGCGAAAAAGAAGCTCCCGCGGGGCATGAGCTATGAGTGGAGCGGGCTTTCGCTGGAGGAAATCGAGTCCGGCGGAAAGGCAATGATCCTGTTCGGGCTGGGAATTGTTTTCGTGTACCTGACGCTGGCAGCGCAGTATGAAAGCTACGTCCTGCCGTTCATTATTTTGCTGGGAGTGCCGGTGGCGTTGCTGGGCGCGCTGGGCGCGATTGCGCTGCGGGGCTTGAGCAACGATGTGTACGCGCAAATCGGCCTGGTGATGCTGATCGGACTTTCCAGCAAGAACGCGATTTTGATCGTGGAGTTTGCCGAGCAACTGCAGGATGACGGGCTGAGCACGATTGACGCCGCGATTGAAGCGGCGCGGATTCGTTTGCGGCCGATTCTGATGACTTCGCTGGCGTTCATTTTGGGCGTAGTGCCGCTGATGGTGGCAAGCGGCGCCGGAGCGGCGGGCCGCGTCTCCGTGGGCACAACGGTATTTGGCGGGATGATTGCCGCAACCACGCTGAATCTTTTGTTTATTCCCATGCTGTATGTGGTGGTGCGGAGCATCGTGCCGCGCAAAAAGGCCCGCGACGAAGTGGCCGCGTAGAAATTGTCTGGATGACCCTGCCACTGAGAGTTCACGGGGCCACCCGTTCCTTCGTCAGGGCAGGCCTTAAGGTGGCCGCTACTTTGCGGAGCGGAAGTCGGCGATGGCCTGGACTACGCGGTCTTGTTGAGAATCCGGGAGTTCGGGGTAGACCGGTAGCGAGAGGACTTCCCTGCTGGCTTTCTCGGATTCGGGAAAATCGCCAACTCTGTGGCCCAGATAGGCGAACGCCTTCTGCAGATGTATGCACAGCGGGTAGTAAATTTCCGAAGGAACTCCCGCAGCTTGCAGGGAAGCTTTCAGATCGTCACGCCGCGACGACCGGATAGTAAATTGATTGTAGACGTGCTCGAATTTCGCGGGCGGCTGTGGCGGCGCGGCGATGAAAGTGGATAGACCGGCGGATTCGAAGAGGTGGCGATAGCGCTCGGCACGGTTCTGCCTGCCCTGCTGCCAGGCGTCCAGGTGCCGCAATTTTACGCGCAGGACCGCGGCTTGCAGGGCGTGCAGGCGGCTGTTGGTGCCGATCATTTCGTGAAAATATTTCTGTTTGCTGCCATGAACGCGCAGCATCTGCAGACGCTCGGCGATGGCCGCGTCATTGGTGGTAATCATCCCTCCGTCGCCCGCGCCACCCAGGTTTTTCGAAGGGAAAAAGCTGAAGCAGCCATATTCACCAAAAGTGCCGGTGTAGCGGCCGCCATACCGGGAGCCGATGGCCTGCGCAGCATCTTCGATGACCACGAGATTGTGCCCGCGGGCAACTGCCAGGATGGGATCCATGTCCGCAGGTAGCCCGAATAAGTGCACAGGCATGATCGCCCGGGTATCGGGGGTTATGGCGGCTTCGAGCAGCGCGGGATTTAGATTGTAGGTAACCGGATCGATGTCGACAAAGACGGGTTTGGCGCCGACGTAGGCGATGGCGCCAGCCGTGGCGATAAAACTGAACGGCGTGGTGATGACCTCGTCGCCGTGCCGGATGTCTGCGGCGAGGAGGGACAAAATCAGAGCATCGGTGCCAGAGGCGCATCCCACGGCATATTTCGCGCCGAGCTTGGCGGCGACTTCGTCCTCCAGAAGTTTTACTTCGGGACCGAGAATAAAATACTGCGATTCGAATACCTGGGCAACGGCTTGCATGACTTCGTCATGAATCGTAGCGAATTGCGCGCGGAGATCGAGGAAATCGAAGCGTGCTTTTGTGACAGGGGAATCCTCGGCGCGTTTGGCGGGGGAAGACATTCGAATGGGCTCCTGTATTTATTGTACGGCATGTGAACGCTCGTGTGAGGGCTGCGAGGCTCGCGGGCAAGCAGACTGGCATAAAAGCCAGCGCTACATTTAGGAACTAAGAAAAAGCGCCCGCCGCGGACCTTTCGGCCACGCTCAGGGCAACTGGCCGATACAAATGCTGGAGCACCCCTACTTGCGTGGGTTGTTGGCGATGGCTTGCAAAACTCCGTCGTGAATTTCCTGGACGCTGAGATGAACATTTTTGTCCATCGCAGCAGCAACGTCGGCGACAGTTTTTCCGGAACTCGGTTCATCGTGGTTATACGTATGCCGCCAGATGGCTTTGCCGATCTTGAGGTCTATCAGCTCGACCTCGAAATTCAAGCGGGCAACCACGGCGCCACCGCTCACCTCGCGAAACGCATAGAGATGGCCGATCAAACTGAAGTCGACGTTGCTGTCGCTGCGCAGCTTCGTAACGCTTCTGAAATTGCCCGAAGAACGAAGTCCCCGAGCGAGCGCATCCTGCAATAACTCCACTGGCGGCTCCACCCAACGCTGATACTCGTACAAACCGAGTTGCTCGCCTTCCCCACCGTACACGATCCGATCTTCCCGATAGAGGTGCGACGTCTGAAACGGCCGGACGAGAAGCGAGACGTCGGCTGCGGATGGCGAGTTGCCGAGCGTGGACGTGGGAGGATGCGTCAGCTGGTAATACTTTACGGGTTTCATGCTGCCGCAGCCGGATAGCCCGGCGGCTAACAACGCGCCGATCACAAACGTTCTGCTGATTTTTCTAAGCCGCAGGCCGGATGCGGGCACGGAAAGTTTCTTAGGATTGTTGCAATCGCTGAGTCTCATGGGTGCTCTCCGGGTTTATGTTCCTTCGGACCGGTGGATCGGATAAGTTCCGAGGGCCGTGTCTTGATGATGTCCGTAAATTCCCGCAGGTTTTCCGAAACATCGCGCATATTCATGAACAGTTCGTCGATGGTTTCCGTGTTGATGTCGAGGGTCTGGTCGAGGCGGCGGGTGATGCTGTTCACATTGTTCAACGATTCGCGAAGTTTCTTGATCGACGCACGGAGATCTTCGCGATTTTCACCGAGCATGGCGTCGAGTTTCTTCAGGGTCTCGTCGGCCTGGGCGGAGGTCTTCTTGAGGTCGTCCAGCATGGGGCCGAGCTTGGCGCTGGCATTGTTCACGTTATTCAGCGCCGACTTCACTACCGGCCGGTCTTCCTTCAACATGCCGCGGAGTTCGGAAATGCTGGCGGAGACATTGGCAC
>Ga0210407_10000061_pt1 | contig 144111 bp, 116 predicted proteins | sample IncBWC27MmetaG_FD_150860 | JGI IMG/M metagenome (GOLD analysis project Ga0210407, IMG submission 150860) | Forest soil microbial communities from Barre Woods Harvard Forest LTER site, Petersham, Massachusetts, United States - Inc-BW-C-27-M | ecosystem: Environmental > Terrestrial > Soil >...
TGGCCGAATCACATACACGGACACGCGGCCTCATGACTATTGGCACGAGCAGGGATACGACTACTACGCCGGTCTGTGAATTGGAGCAAAGAAATTGAGCGACAAACACGAACAAAAGCGAAGACCAGCGGACTCGCACATGGATTACATGACACACAAGGATAACGGCCAACCGAGCTCGTCGGACGGACACCATTTTTTCCAACATTTCATGTGCACTGTCACCAGTGCCCGCGATCTGAGCGTTGTCTCCGTTGCCTTTCTTATCTCACGAGTTGGGCGGCGGAGTCCTCAACTCGCAAGAAGATGTGAGTTGAATAGTTTTGTGCAGCGTCCGGTACAATGGGCAGCGCATAGCGTAAATGCCGTGCGTACGCTCGATCGTTTCTCTTGCCGATTCCGGCGCCTCCAATTGCATAGCCACGTGAATGCGCCGAATGACGAGCACGCCCTCCTCCGTTTCCACCTCTCCCGTTACGTCCGCGGTCAATTTCGCATTGCTGGCATCGATTTGGCGCGCTTCCAGCGCGCCTCCAAAAGTACCCACCATTCAACCGGCGGTCGCCGAAATGACATAGTCAATGGTTGAGGAGTGCGACTCCTTCAACTTTGCCGGGTCAACTTTGTAGTGTTCGGCGATCGCCCCGTGGACACTGTAAATCACCGGCTGGGATTCGCCTGGCAGATGCGCGATGCGGAGGGGTCCCTGTCGGCGCTCGATTCGAGATTTGGAAACATAAACGACATCACCCATGATTTTCTCCTTCCAACAGAATCGATTCGATCCAACTAATTGTGTCGGATAGCGTTCGGAGACCGTTTGAGGTCGAGGGGGACTACCCGCAATTGCCATTTGAGCGGCACCGACGTAGGGGGATAGCAAATCGTCTTGTCACAGGCCTGATATTTTAACTCCCCGGTAATGGAAATTGTTTTCTGTGCTGAAACGAGCGAGCGGACTACATCCCCAGTCTTGGAAGGAGTCACAGTAACATCCTGGGTGATGCGAAACTTGCCCTCGAAGACCGTTACACGTTCCTGGATCGCTTCCAAATAAAGGATTTTGGAGTTCGGGTAAATCACCTGAGAGAGTTCAATTCCCGAGGGTGCCTGCAGTTCCAACTGAATCGGCTTGTAGCCCTTTACGCCCGGAGAATAAACATGGACACCCGGCGGCAGCTCGATTTCAGCAGCCAAGGTGACGCGGCTGCCCGGCGCCACAACGTGATCCGATTGTGTAAGGCTGAGCCACAGATGAGGCGCTTCCACATTTTGGCTCACTTCCTCGGTCAGTTCCGGGAAAAGCTTCCCAATGATGTTGTTCGCCGTGAATCGGTTGGTGTATTTCGCTTCGAAGTATTTTTCGCGAATCACGCCACTCTCGTCTATGTAGAAAAATCCGGGATACGCCATGCCTTTGGTCATTCCCTTCGCTTCCGTGTTAAGCACCTTGAAGCTGCGAATGATTTCGGACTTCGGGTCAGCTAAGAGCGGAAAGTCTATGCCATGCCGTTTGGCGAAATCCTTCAGGATAGCCGGACTATCATAGCTGATTGCCGCCAGCTTAAGTCCTTGCGCCTCAAATCTCTTCTTTGCCGCTTGCAGCTGCACGAGCTGCGCCTTGCAGAAGGGTCACCAGTCGGCGGAGCGGAAGAACAGGATGACGGTGCCCTTCGGTCCTTTGAGCGTCTCGTTGGTGTGTTCGTGGCCGAACTGATCCGGCAACGCAAAAGTCGGTGCCTGCTGACCGATCTCCAGGCCGACCGACGGAGCCAAGGCGCGATTCGTGGACGCGTTTTCTTGATCGCTCGCAACAGTAGACAATCCAGCCAGGAAAAGAATGGCAACCCCAATTTTCATCTTTGCTCCGGACCTGTTTGCCCTACGCGTTTACGTTTTTGGTGAAAGTGAAAGTCTCTTCCTCGGCCACCAGGAAAATTGGCGCTCCGCCCGACGAAATCTTCACGGCGTGAGCGAGCGCCTCCTTGCCGCCTTCAGACGCCGCGCATGTTTCCAGAGCTTGCATCGACGGGAAATAAGCTTCCGCGATCCAAAACGCACTTCAGACATTCAAGCTCCCGGTTTACCGTTGCTCCTTTTATCTTCCGGTTCGGGGCTAGCTTCGCTGGCTGCTGCCGACGTTGGTCGCGATATTTCTCGATCATTTCGACAGTAAGGTGCCAGCCCAAATCATTATCGCTACCGCCGCAAGGACTGGATGATGTAATCGCGCGTCGCGACCAGAACAGAATCTGAAATTCGCGAATCGGGCGCAATGCGGGCCAATGTGACGGCGCCCACCATGGCGGAGACGATCGCCATCGACCGTTCTGCCCGCTTGCGGGACGGCACCGTCTCCAGGTGGCTGGCAACCAGCCGGGAAAGTTGGCGAAATCCTTCCATGGCCGCGTGACGAGTCCTCTTGTCTCTCCGCGCGAGTTCGCTCCCCAGAGCGGCTAGGGGGCAGCCTGTTCTCGGCTGGTCGCGATGAGCGCGCGACACATAATGATCCACAAGGAGCGGAAGCGCCTGCTCGTGGGGCTTTCCGTTGATGAGCAATTCCAGGCTGGCAACGAGCGACAAAAGAGTCTTGCTGCACGCTTCCAGGACGAGTTGATCCTTGGAAGCAAAATGACGATAGAAGCCCCCGTGAGTAAGTCCCGCAGCAGCCATCACTCGCGCGAGCGCCGCCTCGCTGATTCCATTGGCTGCGAACTCGGCGCCTGCCGCTTTGACAATTCGCTCGCGTGTCTTGGCGGTCTCTACTTTTGACTTACGCATAGTTCTTTGCCTCCGAACGTGACGTTTGGCGCGTTGTTAGTTGCGTGCCACGGCGACTTGCCCCCGATGGTAGGACACATGTCTCGCCCTGCTGAGGAGGATGTTCAACCGATTTCGAGTGGGGTTCTTCGCGAGATCCTCATCGGTCATCGTGGCATGGCGCTGCAACCATTCCCGCGGTGAGAGAGCTTCCATCTTGTGAAGCACATTCTGGTTTACTTCAGCCCAGTATTTCTTTAGGTTTGCCGCGGTTGGCAGCTCCTTGATGACTTTGTCGGGGTTTTTGATGAACATCGCATCTAGTTCCGGGTGAAGGCGGTCACCCAGCCCCAGAATTGTCAGCATGGCGTCATTCACGGCAGTCAGATGGCCCAAGAGGTAAAGGACTCGATTCTTGCCGGGCGCGACCTCGCGCTGGAATTGGTCGTCGGTCAGCAAGTTGAACGTCTCGCTGGCCTGAGCGACGGCTTGACGCCACGAGGCTAGCGCAGTTTCAATCATGAGTTGGTCAGTAGTCATGCAGGCTCTCCCTTTCGTCGGCCCAAAACATAGCTCTTGTGTTTAGATGTCCTGTAGCATCTAATAGAATCGCTAAGGCGACGCGTTCTGTCAACGCCGTGTTTGACCAATGCGCAGAAGGCTGTTTGAAGGGAAACCTCCATTCATGGACGGAACTGAAATCCGACAACTAAACGCTGAAGACGCCGCTGAATATCAAGCCGTCTTTCTGGGTGCATTGGAGTCGGCTCCGGCCGCCTTCGCCGCGGACTATGGTGAAGAGTCAGCGCGCAGCTCCGATCAAATCGCGGAGCGGTTTCGACGGGAGGTCATCTTCGGAGCATTTGTGGAAGGACGCCTGTGTGCAATCGTAACATTCTTGCAGCAAGCCTCCCCAAAGCGGCGGCACGTCGGAATGATATGGAACATGTACGTATCGGAGGAACGACGAGGAACAGGGATCGCCGAGATGCTTTTCAAGTACGTTCTCGAAGCGGCCAGCCTGAAAGTTGATCAAGTGGAATTATATGTCGCGGTCGATAATCCACGTGGCACGAAGTTTTATGGGAAGTTCGGCTTCGAGTCGTACGGCGTGATGCCGCGTGCCCTCCGGGTGCAGGGCGCGGATTTTGACGCGCTGATGATGGTGAAAAAGTTCCGGTAACAGGGGTTCGATGGCAACGGGACACATCTTGACGAGGCACTATGCGGGCGATGGTGAGTTGGGTGATCGTATTTACGAGCGGTTAGGGTCGTTGGGCTTTGAGGAGCGGAATCCGTTGTCGCCCAAAGATACGGACTCTCAAGAGAAGGGCGACTAATTATGGATTGGCGCCGTATTCGTACTGGCGATTTTTGCGTGAAAATCTGAAGCTAGCACAGAATTCGCCTTTTGCTCCACCAGTCGAAACCCATCGTGATCGGCATCACGCGCAATTGCTTCCAGAAGATGTTGTCCCTTCGCGGTCTGACCAGATTGCAACTCAAAAGTACCCATCGCAAGACGTACGAAGAGATTCATGCTGCGCATGCCTTGTTCCGCGGTTAGGGCTTCAGCACGGCGTAGAGTTTCTCTCGCCGCGGAGAAACTGCCTTGGGCGATCTGGAGACGGGCGCGGAGAATCTCGCAGTTGGCATCAAATTCGCTGAAAGCTGAAACCGGAGTGCGCTTCGGGATATGCTGAAAAGCCTCCATGCTTTCGGAGACCTTCCCTTGATCCAGCAGGGATTGGGAGATGAGCCACCAGGAAAAACGTTCGCTGCTGTATGTGTGCTCTTCGAGAGATTGTCTTGCAACACGCTCGGCTTCGGCAGGGCGGTCCATTGCCAGCAGAATCTGCGCGAGGTACATGTGGGTTTGCCACATGGTGAGTTGGTCTCCGACCTGTAGTTTGAGGGCCGCGGATTGATCGATATCCTGCCGGGCCTGTTCAAGCTGATCCGAGAGCAAATGTACGGCAGACAGTCGATCTAAGACGTAAGCGACTCGGCCCAGTTCCCCGAGTTCGCGATACACCTGAAGAGCTTGAGAGAGTTGCTCGCGGGCCTGCGGCAGGTTGCCCTGAACGGTGTCCAAGATACCAAGGTCCATGGACCGCCCGGCTACGCGACTCCGGTCGTTAGCCTGACGGGACAGGAAGAGGGACTGCGAATAGAGTTGTTTGGCTTCGGCGTAGTGATTGTTTTGAAGAACTAGGTCTGCGATGAGACTCAGAGTTAAGGCCTCTTCCTTTACGTTGCCCGTGTCGCGATATATCGCTAATGCCTCGTCCAGGTATTTTCTGGTGCGAACGGGGAAATCCTCATACATGGTGATGTTGGCAAGACCCGCGAGCGCTGCGGCAAGACTCCATTGATCGCCAATTGACCGGCTGGTGTTGATGGCATCCAAGTATCGTTTTTCCGCCTCCGGCCCCTGATTCATTTTCCAAAGGACATATGCTTCGCGATTAAGGGTTTGGGAAACACCAGAGAGGTCTCCGGCGGCAGCGAAGGTGCCCTGCGCAGATTGCCAGATCTCCAGAGCCGCTTGGAATTGTCCCAGGGAACGCAGCGCCTCGCCTTCAGAGACTTGCGCTCGGGCGACGAGCAGCGTGGAACCCTGTTGCTGGCCCTTGTTGATCACCGCGGCGGCAGCTCGACGTTGGCGTTGGAAATCTGAACTGGCCCCGGCGGCCACAGCTTCCGCGAGATCAATCTCGGGATCGTCGCGCAAAGGCGGAGGAAGTCGGCGGAGCGAAGCTAGCGTTTCAAAGGCAACCGGAACACGAGAAGCTGAAATTTGCGCGGATGCGAGTCGTACACCGTAATCGACCACATCAGGGAAGAAGCGGAAGAGAGCGGAATAATCTTCCGCTGCGGAATTCCAGTCCTGAATGGATTCGTGATATTGGCCGCGAATGATCAGTAACTGTTCGCGGGACAAGCTGGCAGAGAGATCGAGAGCCTTCTTCGCTTCGGCCTTGGCTTGCACGCAGTGGCCAAGTCTTATCAGGGCGCGGGCGAGGCCGTAATGAGTCATCGCATGGAGTGGCTCGATCTGTTCCGCTTTCGTGAAGAGATCAACCGCCTTCGAGTCATTAAATGTGAACAGTTGCTGCAAACCGTCCGCATAGAACCTGGCAGCATCGGGATCCATTGGCAACGCGGCGCGAACCCCACCGGAACCTTGGGGTGTAGTGGCCGGAAGATTTAGCGTTTCCCGAAGGTGTGAACCGGCTTGTGTGGCGAGTGCAAATATGTGCGTCCGGTCACCTTGGAAGGAGGCGGCTTTAAGAGTCTCGCCAGTGGAAGTATCCCGCATAAGAACGTCCAAGCGAACCTGATCTGGTCCGGCGTCAGCGGTCACAGCGTATGACCCGGAAATCACCAGATCGGCGTGGAGGATTTTCCCAAACTCGGCAAATTCTTGGGGCGAGAGGGATCCAATGTTGTCCAGCCGAACTTTGGACCCTGCGTGGGAGAGAGTCGTAGAGGGAACAAGTCGCAATTGTTCACCGGCGCAGAGGTCCACGGCCAACCACTCGCTAAAGGCCATAGATAGCCAAGCATCGTTGGCGTCACCCGACAAATTGCGAAAGCCAAGAACTGCGACCGAACGCCTTACCGGCTGGGAACGGAGACCGGACGAGAGTGGGCTGTAGAAATAGACGAGGGCGAACGCGAGGGCTGCGGCGGAAAAAGCCGCGGCCATAGAAATACCCAGGCGAGAAAGAGGGAGGGCGTACCGAGGCTTGCGGCCAGGAGCGCCGAGGGAGTCGTCGCTGGGTGCCCCCTCCGGGACAGTGAGTGCTTTGGGCGAAGCGTTTGTCGGAGTGAGGATGGAAGCAAGCGAGGAGGAAAGTGGTCTTGGGACGAACTCGACAGATCCAATAAAGCGATAGCCGCGGCCGCTAATAGTCTCGACGAAGCGAGGTGCATCGGAATCATCGGAGAGTACTGCGCGGAGTTTGTGGATGGCTTTATTAACCGCATGTTCGAAATCCAAGTGGACATCATTGGGCCAGAGGGCGGCGCGAAGCTCCTCGCGTGTTACGAGTTTTCCATCGTGCTGGAGCAAGAGCGAGAGAATCTGGGCAGGCTTGGTCTCCAGTCGAATACGGCTCCCCGCCTTGCGCAATTCGAGATGGAGTGGGTCGAACCGAAAATTGGAAAATACCGCTAGCAAGCCAGGGCCGTGGTCGAGCAACAATCGAGGTCTCCCGGAATCTTATGAAAGCTAGCTATAGCATGAAATGGTTTATTATTCAATAAGTTAGAACGGAATGTACGCGGGACGGACACGGGAGTTGCCATGCAGGCCAAAGTAGCGCAGATTCCGACACGATAAGTTTTACCAGCAGCGCGGAGGAGAGTCGGATGAGCATAAATGCGCAAAACATCGCGGTGACAGGAATGTTGGTAGCGGTGAGCTTCTTGACAGGCTGTGGGCTCGGCGGTAAGACCACCACACTGACGCTTCAAAACCAGGTAGCGTCGATACCGGCGGGGCAACAACAAGTCTTTACCGCGTTTATTATCCACAACAACCAGCAGTTCCTGGGGGCGACGTGGACGTTGACGAGCGGAGGAAGCGCCTGTATGCCGGCATGCGGAACGTTGAGCAATTCCACGAACTCCGGCAGCTCGGGAAATGGCGACACTGCGACAATTACGTATACCGCTCCGAATTCGTTTGCCAAGCAGGTGACCATTACCGCGGCATCGGTTGAGAATCCCAGATCAACCGGTTCAGACACTTTCACCGTTACGGGAGCAGCCGCAGGCAACCCATCGGTTGCGACGACTTCTTTACCGGGCGGAGCCGTGAGCACTGTGTATCTCACTCCGCCAGTTAGCGCCACCGGAGGAACGCCACCGTATTCTTGGAATCTACAATCCGCCGCCAATACGTTTCCGGCAGGCTTGACGCTGAATGCCGATGGAAGCATCACCGGAACGCCGACGGCAGCAAATAATTACAGTTTCACGGTGCAGGTGACCGACTCAGCGAGCCAGTCCGGAACCGCGAATCTTTCAATCAACATAACCGCCGCAGGGACGGCCAACGCTTACGTTGGGATTTCCAGCCCCGGTGACGTGTGGCAGTTCGTCAGCAACTTGGCATTAAACCAATTCACAGCAATCAATCAGACCACCGGAGCACAATATACCGGCACGACTCTGGCCCAGCTTTTGCCAAATGGCATGACAAAAACAACCCTGACCACTAGCACGGATCCTAATTTGCCGGTGGGATCGGTCGGGTATGGCGTGGAAGTCGCCGGCGTGGGCGCGACATTTTCACTGGGAGGAGCAACGGATAAGCCGGTGGCGCTGATCCCGCAGGCGCCGTGCCCGACGATTAGCGCGCCCACCAACATCCAGCTAGTGCACTTGGGGAAACCTGATTATGACGCGACGACCAGTGAATCCTACGACAGCGTTACTGCGACGCAAGTCGGGACGAATTATGCTGTCACTGTGAATTCGTACCTTCTGGACGGCACGCTGCGCGCGCAGCAGTCCGGACAATTGCCGCCGGGAACCTGCACAAACGGAGTGATCACCTTTCCCGGAACTACGATAACGGTGGCCGCGGCGAGCAACGGGCTGTACTTGATCGACCTCGGGCCAGGGAAAGGATCGGCGATCGGAAGCCAGAATTTTGTTGGTACCGCAGGGTTAAATGCTGCGCTGAACAACGGTTTCAACGGTTATGTGTTCAAGCGAAACGAAACTCCACGAGTCACTTTTGCGGGATTTGGCCCCGGGTCCGGCACTTCGATCAGTGGCGGCGCCTATACGAATATCGATACGGACCCGTTTGCAAATCACGCGACGGACATCGCGCTAAACCTAACGACGGCAAATGCCAACGGCTTCCTACAAGGCAGCCTGACCGATAGCGCCGGAACCCACAACCCCTTCGTCGGCCTCGTCACCAACAACGCAGGGAAATATTTCATTTTCGGACTAACCACGGACATAAGCGGCGGAGTGATGGTTAGCACTCAGCCCTACGCGGTGATGTTGATTCAACACTGAACATCCTGGGAAAGTGTGTGGCAACTGGGGGCCGGGTTGCTTGGTCGGATCGGGTTTGCAGTCGTCAATTCTTTAATTCTTCAAGAACATTGTGGACCGGTTTGTTTTTCCAGAAGCGGTTCCAATTGTCAAGCGAGGTGAACGAGCGGCTCCGCATCCGATCGATGTAGAGTGTGCCGTGTAAATGATCAATCTCATGCTGGAGAATCCGCGCGTACCATCCGGAGGCTTGGACGGATCTCGGTTCCGCATGCTCATTCAAATAGGTGACGCGAACTTTTCGGGCTCTCGGCACCACGGCCGAAAATCCAGCCAAACTGAGGCAACCTTCGTAGAAATCGACGTTTTCGTGCTCAATGGCTGTGATTTCCGGATTGATGATGGCGTGGAAACACACAGGCACCCGTTCCTTTTCCGCAAGCTCCTCGGCCGGCAGGGTGTTCAGCAGTTCTTCGCGATCTTCAATAACCGCCAGTTGCAGCGGCAGCCCGACCTGCGGTGCCGCCAAACCGACACCTGGAGCGTCGCGTATCGTATCGCGCATATCTCCAATGAGCCTCCGTATTTCGTCGCTAACGATTTCTTCGCGTGTGAGTGGGCGCGCCAGGCCGCGCAATACAGCTTCGCCTGCTTGAAGAATTTTTAGTCGCATCGCCTTCCATTGTCCTGCTTCTGAGGCGACTTGAGAAGAGAGTCAGCCTATATTCCGAAGATCCCCTGGTCCGAACCGAATGGTCAATTACTTGCGCGACGGATTTGCTCAAAACACCAGGCATACCTTGCTCAGTACGCCTGCCGAACATCTCCATGCGCTCATTGTGTCAAAGGCAGGGCTAGAAGATTCATTCCGTCGGATTGGATTTCATTCTAGACAGAATAATCCAAAACATGCATAATGATTGCTGGGAGGAAATTGGTGACACAATGCAGACAAAGCCGTTCACAGACAAAGTAGCTCTCGTCACGGGTGGTTCAAGAGGCATCGGAGCAGGCATCGTCCGCCGACTCGCGGCGGATGGCGCGTCCGTTGCCTTCACTTATTCCAGTTCCCCAGAAAAGGCCCTCGAACTTGTTCGCGAAATCGAATCCGCAGGAGGCAAAGCGCTAGCCCTCAAGGCCGACAGCGGCTCGGCCGAAGAGCTGCAGACCGCTGTGGCCAGAACTGCAGAAGCCTTCGGCACTCTTGACATCTTCGTCAGCAACGCGGGCATTCTCGCCGGGGGCACAATCGACACTTATACTCTCGAAAACTTCGACCGCATGGTGGCCATCAACGTTCGTGCCGCCTTCGTCGGTATTCAAGCAGCCGCCCAAGAAATGAACGATGGCGGCCGGATCGTTATCATCGGTAGCTGCACAGCTATCCGCACCGCCGTCCCTGGAGCAAGTGTCTACAGCATGACCAAGGCTGCGCTCGTAGGACTTGTTCGCGGCGCAGCAATCGATCTCGCCCCGCGCGCTATCACGGTCAACAATGTTCAACCGGGACCGACGGCCACCGATATGAGTTCAGCGCACGCAGAGTTGGCTAAGACGCTCATTCCTTTGAAACGAATGGGTGATGTATCGGAGGTCGCCAGCTTCGTCTCTTACCTCGCGTCGGAAGAAGCGGGCTTCATCACAGGAGCCAGCCTTACCATCGACGGCGGATACGTCGCATAATCGGAACGAGAACATCGAAAGAGAAGAGGCGCATGGCGCGACCGAAGGAGTTCGATCAGGAGAAAGCGCTTCGGAAGGCGATACGCCTTTTTTCTCAGCAAGGCTTTGCCGCCACATCCACCGACGACTTGATGCGCGTCATGAACGTCGGGCGGCAGAGCATGTATGACACTTTCGGCGACAAGCGGGCCCTATTTTTGAAAGCCCTGAAGATGTATGTCGCACAGAGCGTTCATTCCATTAGCGTGGAGTTGGAGATGCCTGGGTCGGCCCTCTCCGCCATTCAAAACGCCCTCGTAACCTTCGCTGAACGAAAAGACTTGTCCAGTGCGGAAGGCTGCATGGGGCTCAACGCAATCAGCGAATTCGGTCAGCGAGATGCCGACGTAACGCGTATCTCACGCGATGCTGCGCGTGTGCTACGTCAAACCCTAATGCACGTGCTCAACAGGGCAAAAAACCAGGGAGAGCTTAGCTCAGATGCGAACCTTGACGGCATGGCGGACTTCTTCGAGAGCACGCTCGCTGGAATCAGGATGGCGGCAAAAGCCGGCAAGAGTCGTCAAGCACTTCGAAATATCGCAGCTTTCGCGTCAAGAGCGTACATGGCATCGGATGCCGAACAGCTCCCGCGTGACGCTAACGGGTTACAGCGCTAATCCTCGCACCTCAACGGACGCGCAATGCCTCTCGCAAGGGGCAAGGCACTGGGAGGCGGTTCCAGACGCTTGCGCAAGAATCGCCAACGGGATGATTGCTGCACTGCCAGAACTCTCAGCCCTCTTCCACCGGTTCTCTCGGCTGCAAGGCCCCGCGGCGCAGAGCGCGTTCCTTCATAAACGCGAAAAACACTGGCACCAGAATCAGGACGTGAATCGTAGAGGTAATCATTCCGCCGACGATGGGCGCGGCGATGGGTTTCATAACGTCGGAGCCAACGCCGTTTTCCCAGAGGATGGGAATGAGGCTCGCCAGAACGACGCAGACGGTCATTAGCTTCGGGCGTAAACGATGCACAGCGCCTTCGATGACGGCGGCTTCGATGTCTTCGTGTTTGAGGAGTTTTCCCGAGGCGAGGCGGCGATTAAGTGCTTCGTGCAAGTACACGACCATGACCACGCCCGTCTCAACAGCGATGCCGAATAGAGCGATGTAGCCGACCCACACCGCCACGCTGAAGTTGTAGCCGAGGAACTTTTGCAGGATAAGGCCCCCGGTGAGCGCGTAAATAGTCGGGAAGATGAGCACGACGGATTCTGCCACGGAGTGAAACACCATATAGAGGAGCACAAAGATGACGAAGAACACGACAGGAAGAATAATCTTGAGCCGCTCCTTCGCACGTTGTTCGAATTCGTATTCTCCGGCCCACTTGTAGGTGTGGCCGGGCGCAAGATGAAGCTTTTGGCGGAAGAGATCGTTTGCAGCGTTCACGAACCCACCGTAGTTCTTCGAGTTAAGGTCGATGTACACGTATCCGGTCAAAGCCCCGTCCTCGTCGCGGATCATGGCCGGGCCGCGGGAAAATGAAATGTGCGCGACTTGCTCGATGGGAATCTGTGCCCCGGACGGAGTGGCAATCAAAACCCTACGCAGCTCTTCCACACTGTCGCGGAAATCGCGGCTATAGCGGACATTGACGGGATACCGTTCGCGGCCTTCGATATTCTCCGTGACAATTTCTCCGCCGATCCCCGAACTGACCGCTTGCTGCACATCGGCGACAGTCAGTCCGTAGCGCGCGGCTTCGAGCCGATTCGCCTCGACGTTGACGTAGAAACCTTGCGACACGCGTTCCGCGAAAATGGAGCGAATCTCGGGAAGGGACGAAAGCAGCTGTTGGATTTGCGCGCCGGCCTCCTGAATGCCTTCGAGCGTCGGTCCTTGAATCTTCAAGCCGAGTGGCGTTTTGATTCCGGTCAGCTCCATGTCCAAGCGATTTTCAACGGGCATCGTCCAGGTATTCGAGAGACCTGGGAACTGGAGTTTCGCGTCCATTTCCTGCATGAGCTTTTCGTAGGTGATGCCCGGACGCCACTGCTCACGCGGCTTGAGCATGATGGTGGTGTCGTACATGTCGAGCGGAGCGTTGTCCGTGGCGCTGTCGGAGCGGCCGATCGTTCCGAACACTGTTGCGACTTCCGGAAAGGTGCGAAGGATACGATCCTGCTCCCGAAGCAACTGCGAGGCTTGTGTGATGGAAATTCCCGGGAGTGCGGTCGGCATGTAAAGTGCCGAGCCTTCAAAAAGCGGCGGCATGAACTGGCTGCCAATCTTGAGAGCCAGCGGCAGTGTCACGAGCAGGAACACTAAGTTGAGAAGCAGCGTCGTTTTGCGGTACCGGAGACAGAGCCGCAACACCGGCAGATAGATGGCCTGTGTGATCCGGGAGATTGGGTTCTTCGATTCGGGTCGGAGCTTTCCGCGAATGAAGAGGATCATCAACACCGGAACGAGACTGATGGCGAGGACGGAAGAAAAACCCACGGCCAGCGTCTTCGTCCACGCCAGTGGCCTGAACATCCTTCCTTCCTGCGCCTCCAACAAAAACACCGGCAGAAAAGAAACGACGATGATGACCAGCGAAAAGAAGATCGCAGGGCCGACTTGTTTCGCGGCATTCAAGAGAATGCGCCGCCGTTCCGGTCCCGGCACGCCTTCGGTTTCGGCGGAAGGATGTTCGGAAAGTTGCCGGTAACCGTTTTCCACCATGACGATGGCCGCATCGACGAGAACGCCGATGGCCAGCGCCAGTCCGCCGAGTGACATGATGTTCGAGCTGACGTGCAGGTAGTACATCGGGATGAACGACGCAAGCACGGCGATCGGCAACGTGAGAATCGGAATCAGCGCCGAGCGAAAATGAAACAGGAAGAGGATGATGACGACGCTGACGATGATCGCTTCCTCAAGCAAGTCCCGCTGCAAGGTTTCGATGGACGCATGAATCAAGCCGGAACGGTCGTAGCCGGAGACGACTTCGACTCCGGAAGGCAGGGATGATTTGGTCTCCGCGAGTTTTCTCTTTACGCCATCGATGACGGTCAGAGCATTCATCCCGTCGCGCATCACAACGATACCCGCGACAGTCTCGCCTTCGCCTTGCCACTCGGCGACGCCTTCGCGGATGTCCGGCCCAAAGCTGACCGTGCCCAAATCACGCACGAGCACGGACGTTCCGTTCTTTGTGGCAACAGGCACCACCTCCAGATCGCTCAAGGAGCGCAAATACCCTAAACCACGGATCATGTACTGCGCGCCTCCCATTTCGAGCAGACGCCCACCCACTTCATTCGTGCTAGCCCGCACCTTGTCAATCACGGTCGAAAGAGGAATGTTGTAGGCGCGCAGTTTGTTGGGGTCGAGATTCACCTGGTACTGCTTGACGAATCCGCCGATGGTCGCGACTTCCGCTACACCCGGAACGGTTTCGATCTGATAGCGGAGGTACCAGTCTTGAATGCTGCGGAGTTCCGCGAGACTGCGCTGGTGGCTTCGGTCCACGAGCACGTACTCGTACACCCACCCCGCGCCGGTTGCATCGGGACCGATGACCGGATGAACCCCGGCCGGCAGACGTCCCGCGATCTGCTGCATGTATTCAAGAACGCGTGAGCGCGCCCAATATAGATCCGTTCCGTCTTCGAAGACGACGAAAACGTAGGAGTCGCCGAACATGGTCTGCGCCCGCACCGCCTTGACGTGCGGTGCGGCGAGAAGCTTGGTGACGATCGGATACGTGACCTGATCTTCGATAAGGCTGGGTGGCTGCCCGGCCCACGGCGTGTGCACGATGACCTGAACGTCTGAGATGTCTGGTAGTGCATCCAAGGGAATCCTGCGCAACGACCAGATTCCCGCGAGCACCAGCAGCAGCGTTCCGGTGAACACCAGAAAACGGTTTTGCGCGCACCATTCAATCCAACGGGAGATCACGTTACATTCCTCCCGTGGCGTTCACGCTGAGTTGTTTGCTGACGACGATTTGCCCGTTCTTCTTCGCAAGAATCGTGACCTGCCACGTTCCCCCGCTGTCGAGTTTCCCTGGGCCCTCATAGAGTCCGTTGCCTTTTTCGGCGAGAGAAATCTGCATTCGCATCGCGGCCATGCCCATTGCCGGCATGGCAGGCATGGAAAAGGTGACAGAGACTTCCGCACTCGAGATTGGTGCTCCACTCGCATCGGTAAGTTTTACCCGGAACGTGTTCGCGCCTTTGCGTGGAGGATCGGGTTCGGTGGTGAGTTCCGCTTTTGCCTGTGGAGCATTGATTGCTCCTGCTGCGCCTGCGCCGGGCGGTGGAGGAACAAACGAACCGAGTGCGGCCTGGAGCTGGCTTTCGGAATCGATCAGAAAATTGGCGGACGTGACGATTTCTTCTCCTACCTTCAGTCGTTTCAGCACTATGAAATTGTCGCTTGCGCGGGAGCCGAGTTGCACTTCCCGCGGCTCGATGTAGGCGTCGCCCCGGCTGACGAAAACAATCTGACGTGTTCCGGATTGCAGGACGCCACTCGCGGGAATGACCAACTGCCTTCCCATAGCGACTTTCAAGGAGACGTTGACGAACATTCCCGGAGTCAATTTCAAACCTGGATTGGAAAAGACGAGCCGCGCCCGCGCGGTGCGCGTTGTCATGTCTACTTGCGGATACATGAAATTGACGCGGCCTTCAAAGACGCGGCCCGGATAGGAATCGACGGTGAGTGAAGCGCGGTCTCCGACTTTGATTCTTCCCAAATCGTTTTGAAACACTTCCGCCAAAACCCAGACGGTCGAGAGGTCAGTGACGGAATACAGCCTCGTCTCCGGCTGAACGGTGAGATTGGGCAAGGCGTTGCGCTCGGTGATGTATCCGGAGACAGGGGAATCGACCTGCAGCTCCTGCTTTACTTCGCCTGTGGATTCGAGCCGCGCAATTTCGTGTTGTGAGACGCCCCACTGTTTCAGCCGTTCGGCTGCCGCGTCGAGGAGCGAAGCAGCTCCTTCCGTCACACCGGGGACGGTGCTTTGCGCTACGCGCTGCTGGTTTCGTTTGGCGACGAGATACTCACGCTCGGTGGCGACAAGGTCCGGGCTGTAAATGGTGAAGAGTGGCTGGCCTTTCCGAAGGTATTGATAGGTGGCGTCCGCGAAGACTTTCTGAATGTAACCGGAGTACCGCACCTGCACCGCGGAAAGACGTGTTTCATCAACCACCACGTTTCCAGTGACGCGGATCTCGTCTTCGATGACTTTGCTTTCCACCCGACCGGTCTTGACGCCGATGCTTTGCAGCCGCTCGGGCGATAGTTGCACGGGGACGAGTGCCGCTTCGTGCGGCACCATCGCGGCGCTTTCCCCTTCGTTCGGAGAATTCTGTGCCGCTTCGGTAGAAACCGGTTGCATCGCAGCTTCCATCTTCGGGTGCTGCTTCGAGCGCCACAGCAGTCCGCCAAGAACAGCGAGGAGAGCGAGGTTTCCTACGAGCGCGAAGACAAATGCATTTCGATAGTTCCGCATATTCATTTTCCTTTTTTTAGCGAAGCGCCAATCCCGTGATTTGTTCGAGCCGCGCGACGGCGGTCTCGTATTCGGAAACGTTCTGCCAGTACTCTTCGTCGAAGTGCAGCACGTCGAGAAACGCAGTCAGCAGGGCCTGAAACTCCTGTTTGTTCGATTGGTAGGCGGCCAGTGCAGCCTGGAACTCCGACCGCGATTGAGGTGAGAGGCCTTCGCGGTGAATCTTGAGGAGTTCGGAAGTTTGTTGCGCAAGCACGTATTGCGCACGCAATTCCGCTGCGACCTGCTGCGACTGCGCTTGGAGTTCGCTTCCCGCGCGAAGCTTTTCGGCTTCGGCTTGCGCGAGTTGGGGACGTTGTTTGTGTCCCCGGTAGATCGGCACGCGCATGCCGACACTCAGCATGTAATAGGCACGGAACTGGGTCGGATCGGTGCGTTGCCACATGTATTGCACGTTGAAGTCGGGATAGAAGTCCTTGCGCGCGAGGTCCACCTGCAGCGACTGCTTTTCGATGATTTTCTTTGCGGCAGCGATTTCCGGATTCTGGACTTGTGCAGCGGTAAGAAGCTCGGCGTACGTTTGCGCAAGCGGAGTCTCGGCGAGTTCGCTTGGCTCAATGTCGGGCGAATCCTGCGGGCGATTGAGAAGCTGTTTGATTTGCGCTTCGAGCTTGCCAACTTCCAAATGGTGCATCGCGATTTCGCGAAGCAGCTTGGTCTTTTGCAATTGCGCCTGAAGCAAATCCTGCTGCGTCCCCATGCCCGAGCGATAGCGAGCATCGGCGGCCTGTTCCACCTGCTTGAGCAGTTCGCCGTCCTGCTCGAGGATCGTCAGTGTTTTGGACAGGTACGCGAGGCGGAAATACGTGGTCTTGAGTTCTGCTAGGACAGTGCGCCGGACGGTCTTGATCTGCTGCTGCGAAACATCCGCTTCGCGCTTCGCAATCTCACCCTTCAGGCGCAACTTACCCGGATACGGAATGTCCTGCGAAACACCGAGGCCAACGTACGCGAAGTCGCTGTTCGTGTATCCGGCGAACGGCCGCGGGCTGCCAACACTCAAATGTTGCAGGGTGAATTGCGGGTCGGGCAGCGTCGAGACCTGCGTCGGTAACTGCTTTGCTGCTTGCCAGCCTTGCCGCGCCGCTTCAATTTGCGGATTGTTCTTCTCCGCTTCCGCGAGCAACTCGGAAAGCGAGATTGTCGCTTCCTGGTGCGAGGATATCGGCTCTTGGGCAAAAGTAGCCCCACCCAACGTAATGGAAAGCAAAATCATAGAAATACTTCGACTACGAGCTACGCACGACAACCGCGCAGCGAAATTCTTTCTCGCTATCGAAAACATCTTTTTCTCCTCAGCGTGGGCAACGAAACCGCGGATCGTCGACGAATCACCAAACAGGGTCTCGACCGAAAACACATCGGCGGGTCAGAGGAACAATGGAGACAGAAAAAGAGACAGGCCGGTACGTCGCCGCACCGTGGAGCAGCGGATCAGATCAGGAAGGAGGAATGAAGAGTGTACAACTCTGGAGGTGAATGCTGAGGAGCCTCGAAATCCAAGCGAGAAACTTCGGGGTACGACGTCGCCTGGCCTGAGGCAAGAATATCGGTGACAACCATGGCCGGCGCATAGAGCGTCACGTGTGCGACCGGCAACACACTTGGGGATTGCGACGAAACCATGCTCTTGCAGCAATCGTGACTCTGATTGGATGGATCGCAGGGCATGGAACCGCAGCAATGCATACTCTGTTGATCCTGCGTCATCGCAGATATGCGGTCCGCAAATTGCAGGCCCGACAAGGCGATCAACGCCAAGACGATCCGTAGTTTCTTGCTCATTTGCCCTATTTGGACTCTAGGCGGTTTAGACGCGTGAGTCAACGAAAGGTCTTAGCCACGATCGGTTTGATCGCGCCGGATTGAAGCAGGCGGACGATAGTCCTCCAGGTGTCAGCCCAGGCCGCCCGCGGCTGAGCGAAAAGTATGAAGCTCTTGATTCTGGCCTGTTTCCAGATCAGATCCGTGGCGTTCCATCTAACACCGGTGGTCTTGGAAGATCGACGAGCTTCAACCCTTCATAACCCTTGAATTTTTCCGCTCTCATTGCGCGCATGTCAGTTCCCCTGTTTTTTACCCGATGCGGCGTGCTTTTGAGATGTCTGAATCGGGAAATTCACTCGAGCCCACGCCGACAACTTGGTTGGCTGCCGGCCTGCGATTTTGTTTGCGAGCGCAACTTGGTTGCGCGAATCGGAGCCTAAGTACGTGTGCGCCTGAAAGTAATTAAGCATTTCCGCTATCTCGGCGGCCCCAGGAAAGAAGCCCGCGAAGACTTCTTTTGGCACTTGGTTGAAAGAGAACTTATGACCCTGCCTATTTAGTGTGTCAACGATTTCATTGAAGCTCATGAAATCACCGACGAGTGGCAGATACTCGCCATTACCTGCCTCATCTGGGTGGGCGAATGCTCCAGCCACGATGTTGCCAAGTTCGGTGATGTCGCCCATGTGAATGCCACGCACGGTTGGATCAATAGGGAGAGCCCAGCCCACGGATCCGTCTGCCTGCTTTTGCGGAGCAAGAACGCCCACAAGGTTCTGGTAGTACATGGGCGCGATGACGAACGTATGATGCGCAAACCCGGCTTCCCTCACTATCCGATCGACCTTGGCCTTGCCGGTAAAATGGGGAACGTGGAACTTGCCGCGGCTGATCGCTTCTACATCAGGCAGCGTGGACCAGATAAAGTGTTTGACACCGGCATCCTTGGCAGCGCGAACCGCCGCGGTTGCCTGCTTGAGCTCATCCGTACCTTCTTCCCAAAAATTGGTGACAAGAAATACGCCGTATGCTCCTTCAAATGCAGCCTTAAGGGTTTCGGGATGGCCTAAATCTGCTTTGACGACTTCGTCGGCAAGTTCGCGATGCTTGTCTGGATTGCGGCTCAGAGCGCGCACCTTGAATTGGCTGCTGGCTCGCAGGGCACGCAATACTGCGCCTCCCTGCTGCCCTGTTGCGCCGACCACGGCAATCAGTTTTTTGCTTGTGCGTTCCATATGCAGTGTGTCTCTCTTTCATTATATATTGATGCAAAGCATATTGATATAGATACAGTCTACTGGACGTCGGTTATATAAAAGGGCAAAATAGTTTCGCCATGGACAAGATCTCGCAAGACCCGGTTCACTGTTGGCTGATATTGGGGAAGGCCTTTCATGCGGCCGCGAAATATCTTTATGCGGGACTTGAGGAGACGGGAATCGACGATACCGATTTCCGGATACTGGAGGCCCTCTTGAACAAAGGACCTTTACCGGTGAATACGATCGGGCCAAAGGTGTACCTTACGCCCGGCTCGATCAGTACGGCCGTTGACCGCCTCGTCGAAAGGGGCCTGGTAAGCCGGGTCGAGAGTCCTGAGGATCGGCGCGTCCGCGTCGTGTCGCTCACACCAAAAGGCAAAAGATTGATCGCGCCGGTCTTTCGGAAACACGCCGCCGAAATTAAAAAGGTCTTTGCCGATGCGAGCCCGAAAGAATTGCGAACTCTTGAAACGATATTGAAAAAGATTGGGAAGCGCGCCAAAAGCCTCGGGGCCGGAATGAAACCAGGCTCTTGAAGCTGCCTTTCGGAAGCCGGTCACACATATACTAAGGATGCGGTGGGCGAGATATGCGAATTGCCGGCCAAATTGTTCGAGACAACCTCGAAGCGCTAAATCTTGGCGTCTTCGCGTAAGTCGAGTTTCTTAATCGGAAATCTACGGTGTTTTCAGACTCCTTAGGTAAACTTCATTTTTCGCTGCTAGTGGCCTTCACACTATTGTGGTGCGGCGCGCCACCTTGTGCGGGACAGTTCGAGACCCAACTGCGACACGAAGTGCTGACTACTTGGACGACCGATCAGGGCTTGCCCCAAAGCTTCATTACGGCAATTGCGCAGACGAAAGACGGCTTTCTATGGGTAGGCACGATGAGTGGCTTGGCACGATTCGATGGTTTGCACTTCAGGATCTTTACACATGAAGGACCATCGTCTCTGCAGGACCGGATTGTCGGCTTGGCGCGCGACGCCGATGAGGGGCTTTGGATAGGAACTCAGCACGGACTGGTCCACTACACCGGTGGAACGTTTCGAACCATCGCATGGAAAGGAAATTCGGAGTATCAGATAAATGGGCTTGCTCATTCTCCGGACGGGGGTGTCTTGGTCTATGAAGATGGGCTGCTGCTGCATTCCATCGGGGAACGTCTGGAAGCATTAGGACTTCCAGGTCAGATAGGCCACTTGCGCGATTTCGCACAAGGTAAAGATGGCACGATTTGGCTCGCAGATGGTGAAAGCATCTTCGCTCTGCGCGGACAAAAACCGCCCGAACGATATTCGATGGCGAATTCTTCCCTGCTTTACGCGGATGATTTCGGACAAGTATTTGCCGGCGATGGCCACCACCTCTTTCAGTTCGACGGAAGTCGTTTCGCCATGGTACGAACTCCAGGACTGGGCAACTTTGTAAGGGTGATGGTCGACCATCAGCATAACCTCTGGATGGCAAGTGGCGGCCTGCACGGTCTCAGCCGCAGGTCGATCTCGCATACCGAATTCATGACCGTCGGCGACGGTTTGGCGAGCAACGATGCACGTGTCCTGTTTGAAGACAATAACCACGATGTGTGGATCGGAACCATCGCAGGATTGCAACGGCTGCACCAAGGCGTCTTCACCAGCTATACGGATCAGGATGGGCTGCCGCGCGGGCGCAGCCAATCTGACGCCGTGTTTGAGGACGCTTTCGGAGCGATATGGGTCGGAACGTTGGAAGGCGGCGTTGCCGAAGTAAAGAATGGCAAGTGGCGGAGATTCGGACCCGCAGAGGGAATATCGTTGGGGCAGGTGCTTGGATTTGCCGAAGGCCAGCGCGCACCGGTCGTTGCCATTTCAGACTACGGTCTGTTCGGTTGGAGCCGGAATCGATTCTCGAAAATCGCCGGTGTGCCCCCCGGATACGTCAAGTCACCGGTGAGGGACAAGGATGGCAGTCTTTGGTTTGGCGTGCTCCACAAGGGATTGTTTCGTCTGCAAGGCAGCAAGCTTACACATTTTGGAAAGGTAGAAGGATTATCGGAAAGCAGCGTATGGGTGGTGCGGCCCGATGGCGCGGGAAGCATTTGGGCCGGAACGAGCGATGGGCTCTTTCGCTGCGCAGGCCAGCATTGCGAAAGGCAAGTTGCCACACAGGGCTGGGTCCTGTCCGTCGAGCGATGCCGCAATGGCAGGCTGCTCCTGGGCACTTCGAACGGGCTCATGATCATTCAGGGTGAGAAGACACAACTGATCACGCGGGACCAAGGGCTGCCCGCAAATACCGTCCTGACAGTCGTGGAAGATGAGGATGAAAACGTCTGGATTGCGACCACCAGCGCGATTGCGCGAATTACACGAAAGAAGCTTGATGCGTTTCTCGCTGGCCAGGTCCAGGAGTTAGATCCGGAGGTCTTCACCGAAGCAGACGGATTGAAAAGCCGCGATGTGCTGCCTCTGAATCAAGTCAATGTGCTGCGCGCACACGATGGACGCATCTGGTTTGCCACTGCCCGCGGCATCTCCGTCGTCGCCGCGCACCTGGCGGCTGAACCTGCCGCGCAAGCCGTGATCGATTCAACCGTCGTGGATGACCGCCAGCAACTGGGGAAGGACTTAACCATCTCGCCCGGACGGCACCGCCTGACATTCAACTTCACATCACCACACATGGTCGCCCCAGAGCAATTGCGGTTTCGCTACCGATTAATAGGATGGGACAGCAACTGGGTGAACGCGCTCACCGCGCGGGAGGCGTCGTACACAGCACTACCTCCGGGTAAATATCGGTTCGAGGTAATGGCCATCAATCGGGAAGGACTTGCGAGTCCAGCGCCCGCGAGTGTCGCGCTACGGCTTGAACCGTTTTTTTGGCAAACCAAGCCATTCATCGTCCTGGCTCTGCTCGTTGGTATCGCCCTTGTCGTCGAGATTACGAGGCGGCAAACACGCGCGCGTGCGGAGCGGCTGAATCTGCGATTCCAAGAGCGCGCCGCGGAACGCGAGCGCATCGCTTCGCAGATTCACGACACCGTCATTCAGGACATGACGGGCGCGGTGCTGCAAATGGAATTGGTCAGCTTTCAGATTGCGGATCATCCGCAGACCGCTGCGCAGTCGTTGGAAACGTTGTCCGCCCGTCTGCGAGAGACGATTGGCCGCAGCCGGAATATGGTTTCGAACCTGCACTCCACCGCGGTGCCGCAAAATAGCTTGCTCGAAGTCTTGAAGCACGCGGAAGCGGAATTCCGCATGGGCGACGAACCGCAATTTCGCCTGATCAGCGAAGGGAAACCGCGACAGGTGCATCCGCTGATTCGCGACGAAATTTATCGTATTTGCCGCGAGGCGTTGGCCAACGCATTCCGCCACGCCGGCGCCCGGCATGTTGAGGTGCGCGTAAAATTTGAGCCAGGCATCCTGATCCTTGAAATATCCGACGATGGCCAGGGCATGGACGAGGAAACCAAATTGCGTGGCAGGCCCGGGCATTTTGGATTGCGCGGCATGGAAGCCCACGCGCAGCGAATTGGAGCGAGTGTTACTATCGAAAGCCAGGCTGGAAAGGGCACGCGCATTTATTTGCGGGCGAAAACACCATCGGGAAAATCCATATGGCCGTGGCGCAAGGGCCGGGCGGACGAGCTGGAGGCGGATCCCATTGACGAAGCAGACGAATGAGGCTTTGAACCCGATTGAGGTTTTGATCGTCGATGATCATCCGATGGTCCGAGAAGGATTGGCCGGCATCCTGGCGCGACACCAGATAAAGATCACCGGACTTGCCGCCAATGGCCGCCAGGCCGTCGAGATGTACAGGGCACATAAGCCTGATGTGGTATTGCTGGACTTGCGGTTGCCCGATCAGAGTGGCTTTGAGGTTATTCGGACCGTTCTCAAGTCCGACGTGGAAGCCCGCATCGTAGTTCTCAGTTCCTCGGAGGGGGACGCCTCCATTTACACGGCTATCAGTCTTGGGGCAAAGGGTTATCTCGTAAAAGGAATTGACGGTGCAGCGCTCGCCAAAGAAGTGCGCCACGTCGCTGCCGGAGGAAGATGCCTCTCGCCGGAGTCAGCCGAAAAACTCGCCCGTTACATCGCGTCAAAAAAACTCAGCGATCGCGAGGTGGAAGTATTGAGTCTGATTTCGCGAGGCAAAAGCAATAAAGAGATTGCTCGGCTGCTCTTCGTCACGGAAGACACCATCAAAATGCATGTCAAGAAAATCCTGCAGAAGCTTCAGGCCAGCGACCGCACCCAGGCGGTGGTGATTGCCATCCATCAGGGTCTTCTTGACGCCTGATTTCCGTCTGTATGTCGAATTCTCCAGATACCCGAAAGGGTAGTCGTAAAACTATCCTTCCCGGAGCGTGTATTTTTGCGCTGTTGTTGCTAGGCTCCCGAAACATGTTTGTGAATAAATTGAAACCTCGAAACACAAGCATTGTTAAAAATATTTTGGGCTGTGCCTTTTTGAGTGCTCCCTCGGTGAACTAGAAGGACCGGATCCGATTCGATTTTTTGGGAGGAAGTCACATGAAGTTTAGCTCTTTTTCAAAATTGCGTTTTTTCGCTGCTGCTACCGTGCTTGCCGCTCTGTTCGCGCCGCACGTAGTCCGCGCCCAATCGGAGCCGCAGATCACCCAGGCTGTCGATTCTGCGCAACGGAAATTGCTGCGCAATACCGTGCACCCTCTGGCTACCTCGGCGAACGATCGCGGCAGAGCGGACGCCAGTTTGCCTATGAAGGACATGCTGCTGTTTCTCCATGGCAGTGACGCAAAGGCGGCAGCGGCAAAACAGTACACCGCAAGCTTGCACGATCCGAAGTCGCCCAACTATCACAAGTGGCTTACACCGGAGCAATATGGCACGCAATTCGGCGCTGCGGACGGGGATGTGGCGACGGTCAGTCAGTGGCTGACGTCCAACGGCTTTGCCGTCGAGCAGGTGGCGCGGGGCAAAAATTGGATTCGCTTCTCCGGCAGCGCGCAGCAGGTTGAGCAGGCCTTCGGAACCGAAATTCACAAATACGCCGTTAATGACGCGCAGCATTATGCAAACTCCACGGAGCTTTCTCTTCCGCAAGCTCTTACTCCCGTGGTTTCCGGCGTGGTCGCCACGCACAACTTTCTCAAGGCGGCTCTGCATTCTGGACTTGCGCAGATTGCCCGGGACAAGAACAGCGGCAAACTGGTGCCCCTGAGCGCTGGCATCTCCGCTCCGCCGCAAACCGGGGCTTCAGACCAGCAAACTGGTTCCCCGGACCAGATCACCAGCGCGCCCGATTTCACCATCGTGGGAAGTCGGGTGGTGAACTTTCTCAGTCCTGGTGACTTCGCCACAATTTACAACTCGAGCCATCTCATTACCAGCGGCAATGACGGCAGCGGCACGTCCATCGCCATCGTGGGCCGCTCCGATATCGCGCTCTCCGATGTTGAAGCCTTCCGCACAATCTTTCAACTTCCTTTCAACGATCCGAATATTATCTTCGCCACCACCGATCCCGGCGTCGTCCCGGGCGACGACATCGAAGCCGATCTGGACGTGGAGTGGGCGGGGGCGATTGCACCGCATGCCACCATCAACTATGTCGTGGGCGCCAGTACCAACGCCACCGACGGTGTGGACATTTCCGCAGCCTATATCGTGGATCATGTGACCGCGCCCATCATGTCCGTGAGCTTTGGCCTTTGCGAAGTCAACGCGACCCCCACGGAGCAGGCCTTCTTCGCCGGCCTGTGGCAGCAAGCCGCCGCCGAGGGCATTACCGTGCTGGTGGCCGCGGGCGATTCCGGTTCCAGTGCCTGCGTCGTGCCATCCATAAGCAGGGCTTCCGCATTCGGCTTTGGCGTGAACGCACTCGCTTCGACTCCCGACAACGTCGCCGTCGGCGGCACCGAATTTAACGAGTCCTCCTCCAGCGCAACTTACTGGAGCCTGAACAATAGTGCGAACCAGTCTTCCGCGCTCGGCTATATCCCGGAAGCGGTGTGGAACGAGAGTTGCAACGTGTTCGTGGGCGTCAGCTTCATCAACTGCTATTTCAATCCAACCAGAGAGAATGCTTTTGCCGGGGGAGGCGGAGCAAGCTCTTGCGGCCTTACTGACAGCAATGGCAATTGCGCCGGATATCCCAAACCAGCCTGGCAGACCGGCGCAACCGTGCCCCAGGACGGTGTTCGCGATCTGCCCGACGTGAGTCTTGCCGCCGCCGGAGGACATGATGGCTTCATCCTTTGCACGGAAGGCGCTTGCCAGTGGACGCCGCAAGGCGACGGCTCTGCAATCCTCACCAATGCCGCCGTCGTGGGCGGCACTTCCGCCTCTGCTCCCTCCATGGCCGGAATCATGGCGCTCGTCGAGCAGAAAAACGGCCTGTTTCAAGGGCAGGCAAACTACGTTCTCTACAAGCTGGCCGCGCAGCCAAATTCGACGTGCGATTCAAGCGGGCGCACATCTCCGGGCACGAACGCGTCCTGTATCTTCAATGACATCACTGCCGGCGCTAACTCCCTCACCTGCGTCCCTAGAACATTTAGGACCCCCTTCTCGACAAATTGCAATATTGCTCCCGGCGCATCCTTTGGAGAACTAACCGGGTACAGCGCTGTCCCCGGCTACGATCTCGCCAGTGGGCTCGGCTCGATCAATATTGCCAATCTCGTCTCTGCCTGGGGCAGCGTGACCACGCTCCCTTCGGCCACCACTCTCCAGCTTTCCTCCGCTAGGTTCGCGCACGGAACGCCCGTCAACGTGAACGTCGCCGTCGCGCCCGCATCCGGTACTGGCTCGCCAACAGGAGAGATCTCCCTGCTGACTGACAAATATGGCCCAGCCGGATCCGGAACCTTGACCGATGGCGCTTACACCGCCAGCGTCAGCGGCCTTCCCGGTGGAACCTATAACCTCACGGCGCACTTTGCCGGAGACGCCATGTATGGCGCCAGCACCTCAAAGCCGATTTCGCTGACGGTAACTCCGGAAGCCAGCACCGCCACGGTCACAACCTGGGCTCAATCCATTTTGCTTCTCCACCATAGGCGGGAGACCTTGCCGCTGGTGCAGGCCCAGCTAGGCAACCCCTTCTGGTTCCAGGTACAGATCGCGGGCGCATCCAATGCAGGAATTCCTACCGGCAATGTTACGCTCACGAACACGAGCACGACCCCGCCCACCGTTCTCGGCACTTACCAACTCGATTTGAACGGCTCGATTTATATCTCGGAGGGTCCCGGCACGAGCTTCGACCCAGGTCTGGGAACTTATAACTTCATCGCGAGCTACTCGGGAGACAACAGTTTCAGTTCAACGACGACGCCTTTTACCTTCTCGATCGCCAAGGGCCTCGCAGCCACCTTCCTGCACGTCAACAATCAGCGGCCTGCCCCGGGCACCACGATTGTGGCCAGCGCCCAGGTTGTCGGCGATCCCAGCGTGATTCCCACTGGCGCCGTGCAGTTCTTCCGACAGGACACTCGCGCATTTATTGGCTCTCCCGTCACGCTCGATAAGACAGGCACGGCAACTCTTGCCTTCATTCCGACCCCCGGGACCTACTTTCTTGACGCGACTTACACTGGTGACGGCAACTACATTCCCTGGATTACTGACCACCAGCCGGAAATTATAGTTCCGGCCGCCTCTGGAGCGGCGACCGGTACAACACTCCAGGCGTCCACGGGCCAACCCGCTGTGGGTAGGGTAACGGTGTACAACGTCGTGACAACGGCAGCGGCCTCTTCGCAGCTGATTCCCAGCGGCACCGTAACGCTCTATTCCAACAGTGGCCGGATCAGCAGTGCCGTGACGATCGTCGGCGGCAAAGCCAGCGTTCCGGTGCTATGGACCATCGCTGGGCCGCAGTCGGTCTACGCGGTCTACTCCGGAGACGCTAACTTCGCGCCCAGTTCCAGCGCGCTCATCGCCACCAACGTTGCGCTCGGAACTCCGGCGGTAACCTTCTCCACAATCGCTCCGTTCGTTGAGACCGGCACGCAGACCAGCGTCTCGGCCATCGTTACCGGTGTGCCGCAGGCCAGCTCTGTGCCGCTCCCCAGTGGCGCCGTGCAGTTCTATGACTCCCTGGACGGTGCTGCGGCGCAACCTCTTGGCGCGCCAATTCCGTTGGCTACTGGCAATGGAACCGGCGTGGAGATAGCGACCTTCGCAACCGCCCTGCCCACCGGAAGGCACGTGCTGTCGGCACAATATCTCGGCGACGGTAACTGGGCTGCGACCCGCTCGGCCACTTCCGCAAGCGTCATCGTCAACCCATCGGACGCCCATCCACCGCAGAGGGGTCGAGGTCAAGGGGGAAGTTCGCCGGCGGTTAAACCTTAACACGCCAGGAAAATTTCGGGTGGCCTGCCCTTTCGGTTTTGGCTCTTGAAAGGGTGGGCCATTCATCGCTTCGGCATCCATTTGTGGAACGCGTTCGCCCCGCCTCCCATTACTGCATCTTCACCAACACCACGGCACGCCTCGGACATAGTGCGCGCTTCAAGAACAGCTGTTCTGGCACTTGGAGCAAGACTTACTTTCACTTGCTGTCAGCTACGATCGGGAGCGTCCTCTATCTGATGTGAAATGTTTACTTTCAATCGGTGGCCGGGATTGGCTGGCGTTGCACTACTCCGCAGCGATCGGACTTCTCCGCCCGACATTCCTACGGTGTAACCTTGAACACAAAGTTCAATTCCTTCGCTTCCCCGCCGTCGATGCTCACCACCTGCGATTGTTCCCCAAATTGTTCATGCCATGCTTTAACCGTGTATTTCCCGGGAGGCAAATCGGGTAAGGAAAAGCCACCACCCTCATCGCTTACCGAATAGTGTGAGTTCTTTAGGACCACGAAGACTCCGCGCATCCATGGGTGAAGCTCGCATTTCACCCGGATAACCTCCGGCTTGTCATACTTGATGACTAGCGGTGGGGTGCCCGGTGGTTGCGACCTGTTCAATTCCTTGTTGATCCGAGCCATCGGATGAACCGTGTGGGCAACCGAATCATCGTTCTGCACCCAGATTTCCTGGTTCGCCTCCATCGCAAGCACATGCGGAATATATCGGCATCCCCGCTGTTTCAGCATGGCGGGTTGTGTTGGCGCGGGTTCTTCCTGGATTCCAGCCGAGATATAGACAACCACATTTTTTAAACTATTGTCAGGCCCGGCCACCACGTTTTCGGGTAGCACCGGCGTTGTATAGTGTTTTGCGCAAGTAGGCTCGTTGACCATATCCAGCGGCTTGTATTTCGGCAGCGTGCCTTCATAGGTTACCTTCCCCTTGATCTCTCCACTGGCGTTAGGCCGCGCGGGAAACGCTGGCGGCGCGGCCCACGGATAAAAACTCGGCACCGGGCTATTCTCAGTGGGTTCCGAGCGGTCACTGGCCGTCGCATCCGATGAACGCGCAGTAAGTGGAGCCTGGCGATTCAAAAGACGTGTGGCACTCATTGCGAATGACAAAAGCACAAAGGTTAATACGACTGCGGTGAGAACCTCGAGGCCTGCTCGGCTCGTGGTCTCCGCCCCTCTTCGATCGCTGATCGTTCCTACAGCTTCGTACACAATTTCCTCCTGGTATCGGAAAGATTTCCTTGCACGCCTTCAGGTTCCGGAGAAATAGTTCCTTGAAGTGGTCGGAGCTCCAGCTCCGGCATGAAGCGCCAATGAATTGGGCTTCAGCTCCTGAAGAAAGTTTCTCCGCTGCCTTTTCAGCCGCGCCAAAAGGTTTCAGAGGTTTTGCCTGGGCTGATTGAAAACTGCGGCTCGGCTGCTCTCGTCCTATTCCGCTTGAAGGCTAGAGAGGAAAGCGTTCCTACCGGGCCGTTTTTTCTCCCTGCGGTTCCGGTAGCAGGAAATACGCGTGCTGATAACCGTTCATGTAACCTTCCCGGTAGAAGTGTTTGAATTCGTCCGACGTTGCAGTTGTCCCTAGGTAGGCCGTGCCCGCTTCTCGATAATTCGTAGTCTCATCCGCCTGGAACGGTTGTGATGCAATCCGGTGCCAATTCCCATCCAGCATTCCATCACGGTATCCCTTCGCCGCCAGTTCTGCGACGCTCGGCCCCGCCATTTGGCCCAACGCCACTTCGCTCGAAGGACGATAGCCCCTCCGATAGCCGGCGAAGAACGACGCGCGGGCTTCGGTCGAGCTCCACCGCCCGAAGGCGGGGTGTGGTTTTCGCCCTTCCTCAATATCGAGTCTCGCCTGGTAGAGGCCATCGCGAAAAGCCGCGTCTCCCGCTTGTCCCACCTCGACCGTCCGCAGCCTCGGTTCTCGTTGGGACTCCCCCACAATCAGTCCGGCCGCAAAACTTCCGCTCAGGGCCAACATGATGAACGCTCTGCTTTTCATTTCTCCTCCTCAGTTCAACCAACTTCCACAGAGATTTCTGCGGATACCCAGCATAGGAAAAAATGAAAAGGGACTTGTCAGGGTGATGTCACCCCCATGCAAACAATATGTTCCGGCTTTTACCGCGGTGCGGGCGCCACTTAGGGGCGAACGGGTTCCAGAGACTACCGATGTAAACGGGATTTATGGTGAAACAAAGCCATCATGCTGCGGCTTGTCGAGACTGCAGAGCTAGCAGATACAGCTTCGGCTCGATCAAGATTTTCAATTTCCGAGATAATTAGATTGTCCGGGCAACCGCTCGGATCTGCTCGCGAAACCAAGCGTGCGCCGGCTCCTCGGTCAGTCTCGGGTGCCAAGCCATAATATAAGTAAAGCCCTGGATCTCCCGCGGTGGCTCGACTACGTCTACCTTGGCAATCGGCGCCAGAATCTTTGCCAATCTCCGTGGCATGGTAAGAACAAGATCGGTGTGGACGATGCTCAGAATTGTCGGCACAAAAAAGGGAATTCGCAACACGGCACGCCGTTTCAAGCCAAGGTCGGCGAGAGGCCTGTCCACTCGAGTCTGTTGGCCCGCCCAAGTCTCAACCACCGCGTGCGGAAGTGCCAAATACTGTTTCAGCGTAAACCGCTGTTTGCGCTCCTGCCGTGCTCGGCCGACCAGACAAACGAAATCCTCCTCGTAAAGCACTTCGGACTCAAGTAGTGACGGCGGGATCTCCGCGCTGAGCGCCACATCTACTCGTCCCGCGGCGACCTCTTCATAAATTCGATCATTCCAGGCGAATGCGTGAACGTCCACGTTCGTCCCGGCCTTCCGTATTCGGTTGACGAGCGGTGGCATCAATACCATCGCTGCGTGATCAGTCACGGCCACTCGAAATCGCTCTTGGCTCCGCGCTGGATCGAATTGTTCCCCTTTTACCATGGCCTCGAGGCGGGGCATAAGCGATCCCAGTTCTCGAAACAGGTGTTCTCCCCGCGCCGTGCGTTCGTAACTGCGCCCCGTACGAACCAGCAGCGGATCGTCAAACATCTCGCGCAGCCGCTCCAGCGCGCGGCTCATGGCGGACTGGCTCAGGAAGGAGCGCTTCGCCGCGCGGGTTACGTGGCGCTCTTCGAGCAGCGCCTCAAGTGCGTTCAGGAGATTCAGATCAACGTTTCGTAAATGCGCGTCACGCATGAAACCTATTCTAACAATGCATGGACCGATTAATGAACTCAATGTATCTAAATTTTCAGAAAGCGATGGACAGAGTCGGCCCACAACTTACGGCCTGTCCCGAAACGGAGGAAGAACAACCAATGACAAACACACAAGCAAGGTGCGCGATCGTCACCGGAGCGTCGCGCGGTATCGGCCGCAGCATCGCCATGCGGCTGGCGAAGGATGGCTTTTCGGTAGCGGTGAACTATGCCGGCGGCTCACAAGAAGGCGAGGAAGTGGTAAAGGAAATCAAGTCTGCCAACGGAAATGCTCTGGCCATTCCAGGCGACATTTCGAAGGCAGCCGACGTCAGTACGCTCTTCGCGAAAGCGGCACAGGCCCTCGGTCCGATTCACGTCGTCGTCAACAATGCCGGCATCATGCCGCTCTCCCCAATCGCAAAGCTCGATATGGACTCATTCGACAAAGTCATCGCCATCAACCTTCGCGGTGCCTTCCTCGTGCTTGGGCAGGCGGCACAGAACGTGGTGGAAGGCGGCCGCATCATCGCGCTGTCAAGCAGCGTTCTCGCCAAGTCGTTTCCCACTTACGGCGCTTACATCGCCTCCAAGGTCGGCGTCGAAGGCCTTGTACACGTGCTGACCAACGAACTCCGCGGCCGCAAGATCACGGTGAACGCAGTTGCACCGGGACCAGTTGGCACGCAGCTTTTTCTCAAGGGCAAGAGTGAAGCGCAGATCGCGGAACTCGGTAAACTCGCGCCCCTCGAGCGTCTGGGACAAACAGAAGATATCGCGAACGTCGTGTCATTCCTTGCGGGCCCTGATGGCGGTTGGATCAATGGGCAGGTATTGCGCGCCAACGGTGGCTTCGCCTGATCGTCACGAGTCCAAAGTGAAGTTGCCGCACGACGCATGCGGACGTAGAGGTTCCGTATTGCCACAAGTTAAATTCGATGCAGGAGAGGAATAAAGTATGAAAAACATTATTGTCATCACAGGCGCATCCAGCGGATTCGGGGCCTTGGCCGCGCGCGCGCTGGCTCGCGCAGGCCACACCGTCTACGCAAGCATGCGCGAGACGGCGGGCCGGAATGCGCCCCAAGTCAAAGAAGTGGAAAAGTACGCGGCGGAGCATGGTGTGGATCTGCGTGCCATAGAATTGGATGTAGCGTCGCAGGAATCCTGCAACGCAGCGATCCGGGAGATCGTTGCAAAAAATGGGCGCCTGGACGTCGTCATTCACAACGCCGGCCACATGGTTTTTGGCCCGGCGGAAGCTTTCACGCCCGAGCAACTCGCGGAGTTGTATGACGTCAACGTCCTTAGCACCCAACGCATGAACCGCGCCGCCCTGCCGCAATTGCGCAAGCAGAGGAATGGCCTAGTGATCTGGGTGTCAAGCAGCAGTGCCGCTGGCGGAACTCCTCCGTATCTCGCGCCCTATTTCGCGGCGAAGGCCGGGATGGATGCCTTAGCCGTAGTTTACGCGCGCGAATTGACGCGTTGGGGTATCGAGACTTCGATCATCGTTCCGGGCGCTTTCACCGGTGGCACAAACCATTTCGCTCATGCCGGTTCTCCCGCCGACAAAGCTCGCGCGGCTGAATACGAAGCCGGCCCCTACGCGGGCTTTGACGAGCAGATTCTCAAGGGTTTCGCCTCCATCGTGCCGCCTGATGCTGATGTCGCCGCGGTTGCGGACGCCATCGTCCGAGTCGTCGACGCTCCCTTCGGCAAGCGTCCGTTCCGCGTCCACATTGACCCGACGCAGGATGGCGCGGAAGTCGTCAACGCCGTTTCCGACCGCGTGCGGGCCGAACTTCTTCGCCGCATCGGTCTCGGCGACTTGCTTGCACCACGCGATCTGACCTCCAAATCGCACAGCGCGGACTAGACACGAGGCTGTTTCACTCAAGTGCCACGGAAGTGGGCGAATGGCCCCGGTAGAGGTGAGTTGAGGAATTGCTTTCAGTACGGGGTTTTCTTTTCCTGCTGCTTCCACAGCGAAAAAATCGCCAGCGATTCCTCTCGGAGCAGTTGTTGCATCGGCACTCGCCGCTCGGTATGCGCGCGGTTCAGTTCTTTATAGATGAATGCGTCGTCAAATCCAACTGCGGCGGCGTCGGAGGCCAGGCAAGCGTAAAATACCCGCGCCGGACGCGCCCAATAAATGGCGCCCAGGCACATGGGGCAAGGCTCGCAAGTGGTGTAAAGGTCGCAACCCCCAAGTTGAAAATCGTCCAGCTTGCGGCAGGCTTCGCGAATCGCCACCACTTCGGCGTGTGCCGTGGGATCATTTGTGGCCGTCACGCGATTCACGCCTTCCGCCACCACCAGATCGTCTTTTACAATCACAGCGGCAAATGGCCCGCCAGCGCCCGTGCGGACGTTTTCCATTCCCAAAGCGATCGCGCGGCGCATGAATTCTTCCATCATCTGGGATTCTTCCCGTTTCAGGGTGCCCTTACCCCGGGCAAATATCAATATTAATGTGCCGATTCCATGCATTCGCAGAATGGCACGAAATTGTGGCGGCGGGTGCGTTACAATCACTCGAAATCAACGAACTGTGCGCTGCGCCTCAGTGGAAGCGAATGTTGCCGCACCCGAAGTGCAGACGGATGGCCATGGAAAACCGCCAGATTGGCAAGTCGGTTCCGCGCAAGGAAGGCCGCGAAAAGGTCACCGGAAGTGCGCGTTATGTGGATGACTTGACGTTTCCGGAAATGATTCACGGCGTCACCGTGCGAAGCTCCATCGCGCGTGGAAAAATTCTTGGAGTCCGGTTTGGCCACAGCATTCCCTGGGAGGAATTCACCATCGTCACTGCTCGGGACGTTCCCGCCAAAAACTGCATCGCTCTTCTGATCGAAGATCAGCCTTGCCTCGCCGATCAGTTCGTGAATCATCCGGAAGAAGCCATACTCCTGCTGGCTCACCCGAATAAGTACCTGCTCGAAGAAGCGCGACGGGCCGTGCACATCGAAATCGAACCCCTGCCCGCCGTGTTCACTATGGAAGATTCGCTTTCGCGAAAACACATCATCTGGGGCGAAGACAACATCTTCAAGTCCTATCGTGTCGAAAAGGGCGACGTTGCCAACGCTTGGAGCGGCGTCGACTTTATCGTCGAAGGCGAGTACGAGACCGGCGCCCAGGAACAGCTCTACATCGAGCCGCAAGGCATGATCGCGTACGCAAATTCAGCCGATGGCGTCACCGTTTGGGGATCGCTGCAATGTCCTTATTACGTCCACAAAGCGATGGCGCGGCTCTTCGGCCTACCCAAAGAAAAAGTGCGCGTGGTGCAGACCGAAACCGGCGGCGGCTTCGGCGGCAAGGAAGAATATCCCTCAATGATTGCCGGCCATGCCGCGCTGCTCGCGTTGAAATCGGGCAAACCCGTGAAAATGATTTACGACCGCGCGGAAGACATGGCGGCGACCACGAAACGCCATCCGTCGCGCACGCGTCATCGCACGGGAATCACGCGCGATGGCAAACTCCTGGTGATGGAGATCGACTTCACGCTCGACGGTGGGGCGTACGAAACGCTTTCACCGGTGGTATTGTCACGCGGCACCATTCACGCCGCTGGGCCGTACACCTGCCCCAATGTGCTGATTCAGAGCCGCGTAGTGGCCACCAATGCTCCCCCGCACGGCGCTTTTCGCGGTTTTGGCGCGCCGCAAAGCGTCTTCGCTCTCGAGCGGCATCTCGATCGAGTAGCTGCCGCAGTCGGCCTCTCTCCGGAAGAGTTACGTCGCCGAAATTTCATTTGCGAAGGCCAGACTTTATCCGTCGGCCAGGTGATCCACGAAAAAGTGCAAATGGACAAATTGCTCGATCGCGCGCTCGAACTGAGTGGCTATCACGCGAAACGCGCGCGCTTTGCGGAAGAGAATTCCCGCAATACCATCAAGCGAGGCATCGGCTTTGCCGCCTTTCTCCACGGCGCGGGGTTCACCGGCTCGGGCGAGGAGTATCTCGCTTCGGAAGCGCAGGTCGCTGCAACGCGCGATGGCAAAGTGCGCGTCCTGGCCGGCAGCACCGAGATGGGCCAGGGAACGAACACCGTCTTCGCGCAAATCGCGGCGGAGGCGCTCGGACTCGAATGCGAGCAGATTGAAATCCTGCAACCCGATACTTCGCTTGTTCCCAACAGCGGCCCAACCGTTGCTTCGCGAACCACAATGATCGTGGGAAAACTCGTGGAGACCGCCGCGCTGACAATAAAAAAATCGCTGATGGACGCCGGCTTTCTGAAAAATGGCTACACCGCCGGCGATTTCGCCGACGCTTGCCGTCAATACACTGAAAAATTCGGCGCGTTGCAATCGTTGGTGAAGTATCAGCATCCCGGCGATCTCCACTGGGACGATGGAAAATACCAGGGCGACGCGTACGGCGCGTACGCTTGGGCCGTCTACGTCGCGGAAGTTTCCGTGGACACGCGCACGGCCGAAGTTCGCGTCGAAGACTTCGTCGCCGTTCAGGAAGTGGGCAAGGTCATCAATCCGATTTTGGCGGCGGGACAAATCGAGGGCGGCGTCGCGCAAGGCATCGGATTTGCTCTCTACGAAAATGTGGTCTGGCAGGAAGGCCGCATGGTGAACGGCCAAATGACCAACTACATCATGCCCACTTCGATGGACGTTCCGCCTATTCGCGTCTTCTTCGAGGAGCTTCCCTACGCGCGCGGCCCCGCGGGCGCCAAGGGCATCGGCGAACTTCCTCTGGATGGGACCGCCCCCGCGATTGCCAACGCCATCTCGCACGCCACCGGCGCGGACGTCCGCCAGATTCCGATCACGCCCGAAAAATTGATGGAACTGCTGGAGGGCGTCCATGTCTGAGGCCGTCCGCAAAATCCGCGTGCAATGCGAGATAAACGGCCAGTCGATGTCGCTCGAAGCCCACCCGATGGCCCGGCTGCTCGACGTTTTGCGCGAGCAGGTGGGGTTGACCGGAACGAAAGAAGGATGTGGCGAAGGTGAATGCGGCGCGTGCTCAATTGAAATGGACGGCGCGCTCGTCAACAGTTGCCTGATCCCGGCGCTGCAAGCCGAGGGAGCTAAAATCAGGACCATCGAGGGAGTCGCCGGCCCAGTCAAACTGAGCGCTGTGCAGCAGGCGTTTCTCACCCATGGCGGCGCGCAATGCGGCATCTGCACTCCGGGAATGATTCTCGCCGCGCTGAATCTCCTCGCGCGCAATTCGCAGCCAACGGAAAGCGAAATTCGCGAAGGCCTGGCGGGAAATCTTTGCCGCTGCACAGGTTACACGAAGATTTTCGAATCGGTGGTCGAAGCGTGCCGCGCCCAGGAACCTCGCCCATGAGATCCTACGTCCCGGGTTATGAATTGCAGGAGCCGCGCAATCTGGCAGAAGCGTTGGAACGCATGGCGCGCAAACCGGGCGAATGGAAACCTTTTGCCGGCGGTACCGACCTGATGGTGCTTCTCGAAGCCGGAAAACTCCCGCACCGGAAATTTCTAAGCATCTGGAAGTTGCCAGAATTGCGCGGCATCGCGGTGACGCCGTCGTACCTTACGCTGAACGCCCTGACGACCTATTCCGAAATACGGCGCCACGAATTGCTCGCCCGCGAATTTCCCCTGGTGTGCAGCGCGGCCGCGGAAACCGGCAGCATCGCCACCCAGAGTCGCGGCACCCTCGGTGGAAACATTGCCAACGCCTCGCCGGCCGCGGATTCGCCTCCAGCGCTGCTCGTTTATGATGCGGAACTCGAACTTGTCTCCACGAGCGGCGCACGATGGGTTCCGTATCACGGTTTTTGGACGGGCTACAAGCAAATTGCCATGCGCGACGACGAATTGATTCGCGCGATCCGCCTGCCCCGAAACAAGAATTACTCGAAGCAGTTTTATCGCAAGGTTGGCACGCGCCGGGCCCAGGCTATCTCGAAAGTGTGCTTCGCGGGCGCGGCGCACGTCGAGGCCGGGCGAATTGTGGACGTGCGGATCGCCCTGGGCAGCGTCGCCCCAACGGTGCTGCGCGCGGTCGAAACCGAGAAAATCTTGCGAGGTGAGAAACCCTCACTTGCAACGCTGCGCGCCGCGGGAGCCACCCTTGCAGGCGATATCGCACCCATCGACGACATCCGCTCAACCGCGCGATACCGCATCCGCGTCGCGCAGAATCTCCTCGGCGAATTCTGCGAAAGCCTTGTGAGCTAGAAGAGCATGCCAAATCCTCCCAAAATGTCGGGCGGCTCAAGCGGCAAAACGCAGCTGATTATCCGCGGCAGCCGCGTAGTCACCCCCGATGGCGAACGCGCCGCGGCGATTCACATTCGAGACGAAGTGATTACAAGGATTTCTGCTTTTGACGATGTTCCTCCGGGAAGTCATATTTATGAAGCCCGCGAATTCGCCGTCATGCCCGGTCTGGTCGACACGCATGTTCACATCAACGAACCCGGCCGCACCGAATGGGAAGGTTTTGCAACCGCGACGCGAGCCGCTGCGGCCGGCGGCATCACTACACTGATCGAAATGCCGCTGAACAGCATTCCGGCAACAACCAGCGCGGCCGCATTCCAAACAAAACTCGTCGGCGCAGCCGGCAAACTCTCGGTCGACACAGGTTTCTGGGGCGGCGTCGTTCCTGGCAATACGCCGGAATTGCCCGGCCTCTGGGAAGCGGGCTGCTTCGGCTTCAAATGCTTCCTGGTTGATAGCGGCGTCAAAGAATTTGCCCGCGTCGGCGAAGCCGACCTGCGCAACGCGATGCCCGTGCTAGCAAGAATTGGCACGCCACTCCTCGCCCACGCCGAGTTGCCCGGGCCTATCGAAGACGCTTCAAAACGCCGCGTCGTCAACGCTTCCGGAAAGTGTTATCAAACATGGCTCGACTCGCGCCCGCGCGCTGCGGAGAATGACGCGATTGACCTGCTCCTGCGTCTCGGCAGCGCGTTTGGCGCACGCATCCACATCGTGCACTTGTCATCCTCGGACGCGATCCCTCAAATTCAGAAAGCGAAAGCAAATGGTCAGCTGCTGAGCGTCGAAACATGTCCTCATTATCTGACCTTTGCCTCCGAAGACATCCCGGACGGCGCGACGCTTTTCAAATGTGCCCCACCCATCCGCGAACTCGAAAATCGTGAGCGCCTGTGGGCCGGCCTGCGTGACGCAACCATCGACATGATCGCCACCGACCACTCTCCCTGCTCGCCAGAAATGAAGCGCCAGGAAAGTGGAGATTATATGGATGCATGGGGCGGCATCGCCTCTTTGCAGCTCAGCCTTCCGGCGGTGTGGACGGAAGCAAAGCGTCGCGGCTTTTCTCTCACAAATCTGGCCAAATGGCTCTGCGAGGCACCCGCAAAGCTGGCTGGCCTTGCCCACCAGAAAGGAGCGATCGTCCCGGGCCGCGACGCCGATCTGGTGATCTGGAATCCGGAAGCCGGTTTCAAGGTGGATCCCACGCAACTTCATCACCGCCACAAACTGACGCCCTATGCGGGACGCGACCTAATGGGTATAGTCGAAGCCACTTTCCTTCGCGGAGTAAAGATTTTCGAAAGCGGACAATTCTGCACCGCTCCCGAAGGGCAAGTCCTCCTTCGAGGCCAACGATGAAGGATTTCACTCAACTCGCCGATCTCGCCTCCGTTCGCCTCGGCGGCCGTGTGCTCGACGCCAACGACGACTTCTTCGCTCCCAAAGAAAATCTCCTCAAGGAGTCCAATCCCGTTTTTGTCGAAGGAAAATACACTACCCGCGGAAAATGGATGGACGGCTGGGAAACGCGCCGCCGCCGCACTCCCGGGCATGATTGGTGCATCATCCGACTGGGCCTGCCGGGAATAATTCGCGGCATCGTCGTTGACACCAGTTTTTTTACTGGCAATTTTCCCGAGCGATTTTCCCTGGAAGGATGCGACCTGGGCGAACACCACCCCTACAACAACGAGAAAAGCCGGTTGCGCTCAGAGAAGACAAAGTGGTTCCAGATCTTCCCGGAAACTTCGTTGAAGGGCGATTCCCGAAATCTATTCGCTGTCGAGCATGGCGGCAGGTTCACTCATTTGCGCTTGAAAATTTATCCCGACGGGGGAGTCGCCCGTCTGCGCATTCATGGGGAAGCGGTTCCCGGCACCGGCTTACTTTCGCGCGGAGAGATCAATCTGGTCGCCGTGGAAAATGGCGGGAGCGTCGTGGTCTCCAGTGATCAATTTTATGGCGCTCCGCGCAACCTGCTGATGCCGTATCCCGCGAAGAACATGGGCGACGGCTGGGAAACAAAACGCAGGCGCGGCCCCGGCCACGATTGGGTCATCCTGAAACTCGGAGTCCCGGGCACGATTCTTCGCGTGGAAGTCGATACGGCCCACTTCAAGGGAAATTATCCGGACTCCTGCGCGATGCAGGTCGCCTCCGCAAAAAATTCAGCCGTCGATTCGTTGAATGCTTCGTCACTCGCCTGGGAAGACGTGCTTCCCAACACCAAGCTGAAAGCCAATCACCGCCACGTCTTAACCAAGCTTCTGCATCCTGGCGTGGCGACTCATGTGCGCTTCCAGATTTTTCCTGACGGCGGTGTCAGCCGCCTCCGCGTGTTCGGCCGCGCGCAAGTCCCGGCCGATCGGACGAAATCACTGGAACGATTCAATCACCTGCCGCGCCAGAGAGCCCTCAGGACGCTGCTCGATTGCTGCGGCTCCAAAAAATGGGCGCAACAGATGGCGGCACGCAGGCCATTTGCAGGCGAAGCGGAATTCTTCGAGGCTGCGGAAAAGATGTGGTCCGCATTGGCGCGCGAGGACTGGCTCGAGGCTTTTCAGCACCATCCTCCGATTGGAGAAACACGGGCAAAAGCCAAACAATCCGCGACCGCGAGTCGCTGGTCGACAAAAGAACAATCCGCGGCCCAAGCGGCGGCGCCCGGAGTGTCGGAAGCGCTCGCCGCTCAGAATCGCGCCTACACCGAAAAATTCGGTTACGTCTTTCTGATTTGTGCCACCGGCAAAAGCAGCGACGAAATCTTGGATGGCGTCCGGCACCGATTGCCGAACGATCCCGACACCGAATTGCGCGCCGCCGCGGAAGAACAGCGCAAAATCACGCGGCTTCGCCTGGAGAAATTACTCGAGCCATGAGCCACATCACTACGCACGTTCTGGACGTATCCTCGGGGCGCCCTGCTGCGAATGTTTCGGTAATTCTTGAAACGCAATCAGCCCGCGGTGAATGGGCGGAAACTGCCCGGGGCGTGACCGACGGCGATGGCCGCTTGCGAGAGTGGGCTGCGGCGAAAGCGCTACCGGCGGGAATCTATCGGCTGACCTTCGACACACGCGCTTATTTTGCTGCCCGCAAGATCGCGAGCCTGTATCCGCGGGTCATCATTGTGTTCGAAGTGCGCGATGCGCAGGAGCACTATCACATTCCATTGCTGCTGAGTCCCTTTGGGTATTCCACATATCGCGGGAGCTGACCAATGGCCATCCGGCTGGGCGAAAACAACTACGGCAAACAGCGGGTCCGCATTCTGCAGGTCGCGCGTCATCCCGACCGGCACGACATCAAGGAACTCACCCTCGGCATCCGTCTGGAAGGCGATTTCGAAACAGCGCACACCAAGGGCGACAATCGTAAAGTCTTACCCACCGACACGATGAAAAACACCGTCTACGCGCTGGCCAAGTTGCATCCAATCGAGTCGCCTGAAGAATTCTGCCTGCGCCTGGCCGATCATTTTCTAGCGCACATCCCGAGTGTCTCCCGCGTTCGCATCGAAGCAGCCGAAACTCTCTGGACGCGCCTCCCTCTGAAAGGAAAATCTCACCCGCATACCTTCACTCGTTCGAGCGAAGAGAAACGCACCGCCGCCATCACCTGCACGCGCGATCAGAAAACTATTCAGGCTGGCATCAAGGGCATGGTCATACTAAAAACAACGGACTCGGCGTTTGAAAACTTCCTGAAGGACGAATACACGACTCTGAAAGCAGACCGAAACCGCATCCTTGCAACTTCGATCCGCACGACTTGGCTGTACCGGGAAATTGCTGCCGATTTCGATTCAACCTGGCACGGCGTTCGGCAAGCCCTGCTGGAAGCCTTCGCACGGCACGACAGCGAATCGCTGCAACACACTCTCTATGCGATGGGCGAAGCTGCGCTAACGAAATTCCCTGGCATCCGGGAAATTCACCTTTCACTCCCAAACAAGCACTACAATCTTGTCGACTTGTCGCCTTTCCACATGGAAAATACAAAGGAGATTTTTCTACCCACCGACGAGCCTCACGGCCTGATCGAAGCCACGCTCCGCAACGACTGATCCGCGCCGCTATTTCTTCCGGCCATCCAGAATTTTCACGAACGAGGCGCTGCGAAACTCCGCCTGAGTCAACCCCGACAACCGCTGAGCCTCCTCCGCGGTAATCGCGCCGCAATTAATGGCCCGCAAGAAATAGTTCAAAAGCCCCTGTCCAGTGGCTGCGTCATCGAATACCTCGCCAACCAGCGTCGCCTGTGCCGCTTTCACGATGAAATTGCGCAGGCGTTCCGACGCCGCGTCCAGGCTTTCCAGAAAAAATGAATACACCGCCGCGTAGCGGGTGACCAGTTGCGCCGGGTGCAAGTCCCAACCCTGATAGAAGCCGTTCACCAGCGAATGCCGGATGTGCTCGAAATGCAGTTTCCATGCCGCGTGCACCGCCATGCGATTCTCGCCAATCTCGCTGGCCGACAGTCGCCCGGAATCTTTTCCTTGGGCATGCACGGGGACCGGCAGAATATTTGTCGCCCCATCGGAAAGCCAAATTGCTGTCCCTGCATAAGCAACCTGCATGGCTTCTTTCGCAAAATCGCAGGCAAAGTGCATCATGTGCTGGTGAGCAGCGGTGATGCCCCGCCCGGCCGTGTAATCGTAAGTGCCAAAATGCGCGCCCACGCATCTCCCCTGCGCCGCGGCAGCCAGTGGGAGCAAATTCAATTCGCCGCGCTCGTTGAAAATTGACTGGGGTGTTTCAATCATCAGTTCGACCCGCAGCGTGCCCGCGCGCAAGGTCAGCGCGGATTCGAGGCGCGAGCAAACCGCAGCCAACGCTGCGGATTCTTCCGGAATAGTGACCTTCGGCAGCGTAATGAAAAAATTCTGCGGAAGTTGTCCGCCAGTTTTCCCCAGCAACTCCGTTAGGAAAATGTCCAGCGTCCGCACGCTGCGATTGCGCAATTCCTCGTTAAACGGTTTGATGCGAAGCCCAATGAACGGCGGCAGGCTGCCCGCTGCCATTCCCGCAGCGACCTCCCCGGCAGCCGCTGCGGCATAGCGATCCTCTTCGTCATCCGGCCGGTTGCCGAAGCCGTCTTCAAAATCAATGCGAAAATCTTCCACCGGCTCGCGTTGCAGTTTTTCGCGCACCCGCTGGTAAAGGGTGTAGGCAAACCAGGCAGAGCGATTTTCTCTGCGAGCCGCCTCCGGATCTCGTTCGATGGATTTTGCGAGGGAAGTCACCGCATCATGCGAGACTCCAAAATCATCCGCACCCGGGAGCTCAATTGCTTTGGCCAGGGTGATGAAGTCCGGCGCATATTCATCCAGTGCTTCCAGCGCCCTTTTGCCAAGGCGCGTTGCGGTATCCGCGCGAAACAGATGCGCGCCACCGTAAACCGTGTGCACTGGCTGCCGATCACCTCTCGGCCCGGGGTAACGCGATGCAAACGCCTCATGTGCCCGCTGGAGTGGCGTGAAAATGTCTTTGAGCGAGTCTGCAGCAAGCGACCTCTTCACCTTGTTCTCCAATCTTTGAATCCACGCGGCAGCCTTCGATGCGCCTGTGTCCTGCTGAATCTTTAGCGGCCACCAGAATACATTTCTTTACGAGTGGAGCGAAGCGGCTTCAAGTCGTGGGTATCAGGCGGCAAGCGCATATCAAAAGAGAAAATAACGTTGCGCAAGGGGAAGCACCCTCGCCGGTTCGCAAGTAATCATCTTGCCGTCCACGCGCACCTCGTAAGTCTCTGGGTCAACTTCGATGTTCGGCGTCGCGCTGTTGTGTACCATATCTTTCTTTCCAATACGCCGGCACTTGCTTACCGGACGGACCAGCTTCTTCAAACCGAGCTTCGCGGGCAATCCGGAGGTCATCGCGGCCTGCGAAACAAATGTAATCGCCGTCGTGGACGTCGCCGTGCCGAAACTCCCAAACATCGGCCGGTACAACACCGGCTGCGGCGTCGGGATGGAGGCGTTCGGATCTCCCATCGCGCTCCATGCGATGAACCCACCCTTCACCACCATCTCCGGCTTCGCACCGAAAAAAGCCGGCTTCCACAGCACCAGGTCTGCAAGCTTCCCCGGCTCGATCGAGCCAATCTCCGAAGCCATGCCATGGGTGATCGCGGGATTGATGGTGTACTTGGCAACGTATCGTTTCACGCGTTGATTATCGCTGCGCTGCGAATCTCTCTCCAGCGGGCCGCGTTGCATTTTCATTTTGTGCGCAGTCTGCCAGGTGCGCAGCACCACTTCGCCGACGCGCCCCATGGCCTGTGAATCGCTCGAGATCATGCTGATTACGCCCATATCGTGCAGAATATCCTCCGCCGCGATCGTCTCCGGGCGAATCCGGCTCTCCGCGAATGCCACATCTTCCGGAACCTGCGGATTCAGATGGTGGCAAACCATCAGCATGTCCAGATGTTCCGCGATGGTGTTCACCGTAAACGGCCGCGTGGGATTCGTCGACGAAGGCAAAATATTCGGGAACGACGCTATCCTGATGATGTCGGGCGCGTGCCCTCCGCCGGCGCCTTCCGTGTGATACGTGTGGATCGCGCGGCCGGCGATCGCACCAATAGTCGCTTCCAGGAATCCCGCCTCGTTGATCGTGTCCGTGTGAATCGCCACCTGCACGTCAAAATCATCGGCCACCTTCAGGCAAGCGTCGATCGCCGCCGGTGTTGTGCCCCAATCTTCATGAAGCTTCAAGCCGCAAGCGCCCCCTTCAATCTGTTCCGCCAGAGGGGCCATCGCGGCGGCATTCCCCTTGCCGAGAAAACCAAAATTCATCGGCCAGGCTTCCGCGGCCTCCAGCATTCGCCCAAGATTCCACGCTCCCGGAGTGCAGGTGGTTGCTGCGGTTCCCGTCGCGGGCCCGGTTCCGCCGCCGATCATCGTGGTAATTCCATTCGAAATTGCGGCATACACTTGTTGCGGCGAGATGAAATGGATGTGGCTGTCCACGCCGCCGGCGGTGACAATCAAATGCTCCCCAGCGATCACTTCTGTCGACGCGCCTACCACCAGTTCCGGATCAACACCCTCCATTGTGTCCGGATTCCCTGCCTTTCCCACTTTCACAATCCGCCCATTCTTGATCCCGATGTCGCCCTTCACGATTCCCCAGTGATCCAGAATCACCGCGTTGGTGATCACCAGGTCCAGCGCGCCCGATTGCGTTTCGCGCAACGCCGTGCTGCTCTGCCCCATGCCGTCGCGGATCACTTTTCCGCCGCCAAACGTGATTTCATCGCCATAGTGCGTAAAATCTCTTTCAATTTCGATGATCAAATCCGTATCGGCCAGCCGAATGCGGTCGCCCTTCGTGGGCCCGTAAAGATCGGCGTAAGTCCGTCGGGGAATCAGGAGGCTCATCGGCTCGTTCCTTCTCCCCCAGAAGAAAAACCGGATTTCCTCGCTCGGTCCAACGCTTCGGCGCGCGTCCGCTCATCGTCCAATGCGCCTGAGACAAGGCCATTAAATCCGTGAACGATCCGCCCGCCGCCAAAATCCGTCAGCACCACTTCTTTTTCTTCCCCCGGCTCGAACCTCACTGCGGTTCCCGAAGCGATATTGAGTCGCATTCCGTAACCCGCCGCACGATCGAACAAAAGAGAAGCGTTCGTTTCAAGGAAATGAAAATGACTCCCCACCTGAATCGGCCGGTCGCCCACGTTCTTCACCAGCATGCGCGTCGTTTTCCTCTCCATATTTGCTTCGACAGGTCCCGCGTCCAAATCCAGCAGGTACTCTCCGGGTTTCATCATTTCACCTTAGACTCCACTCGATTCCGCATTCCGTGCACCAGTTCGCATACACGCCGCTACCTGATCGGGTCGTGAATGGTAACCAATTTCGTTCCATCCGGAAAAGTAGCCTCCACCTGCACTTCGTGAATCATTTCCGGGATTCCCTCCATCACTTGATCGCGCGTAAGAATTGTCGCGCCGAAGCTCATAATGTCCGCCACCGTTTTCCCGTCGCGTGCGGCTTCCATCACTTCTGCCGTCAGAATCGCCACCGCTTCCACGTAATTCAATTTCAATCCGCGCGCCTGGCGGCGCCGCGCAAGGTCAGCGGCCACCACGATCATCAGCTTCTCCTGTTCCTGCGGATTCAAATGCACAAACGCCTCCCCGTCAATTCACCTTGCGCGGTGGAACCGCTTCCAGACCGTATAAATGGCGCTTGGCGCTCCGCCAGATGGTCTGCAACCCCGGCAAAACCTCGCGTCCATTGCGCGCCAGGCACCGGACCGTCAGTCCGTGCGCCACCAGCGAACTCGCTCCCCAAAGAATCTCGCCGCGGCGGGTCATGCCCGCCGTCAATTCTCGAAGGCGCTCTTCGGCGCCGCGCCACGCGGCTGCTTCCAGACCCACCCGGCAAATATAAAATGTTGCCGTATAACGGTAATGTCCCAACCGCGCAAGCGAGGAAACCTTTTCCTTTTGGGGCCGCAGACGAAGGTTTTCCGCGGCGATCGTCCGGCCCAGTGCGCTCACGCGAGTTCTCATCCCAAACTCTTCGTATTCAAAAAGCTCACCGCGTGCTTCCCGCCCCGGCGCAAGAATTTCCCACCAGAACATTCCGGCCCCGGCCGCCAGCTCGATCGATGTCCGCTGCAGGTAACGCGCCCCGGCGAAAGGAATCATGGCGTCGGGCAGGTATTCGAACAACGCGTCTTCTCCCACGGAAACTTCATTGAACTGTGTTGTGGTCGAAAACCCGTCGCGATGACGGTAAATCCGTGTCGCGCCCGTGGTCGTCAACTGCACCTTTGTCCCGCTCGTGAGATTCACTTGCATTGCGAGTTGGTCGCCCCCGAGCAGTCCTCCCGAAACATTGTGGAGATGAGCCAGCGCCCCGCCATCCTCCATGGTGAACGTACGCACAACCTTCAGCGGAGCCTCCTGAAAACTGTCCGCCAGAAAAGTTCTACCGCTCGTGGAATCGCGCGAAAAGCTCAGTCGCAGCAGCGCTTGCGCGCGGCTGGGTCCGGAAATATCAGGCCCAATTTCCGTGTGCGCTTGTCTTGCCGTTGCAGCCATCTGAACTCCACGTTTTCGCCGACTAGCTAATGAATAATCGCGTCGCCAGTGCCGGATGTTCCATCGCTCCCCAATCCAGCTGCGGCATGGTGCAGCTCACCGTCTCGAGCGTCAAACTCGCGCTCTCTGCGCCAACTTGAACGATGGCCGGCTTCAGGTTCCACAGGACACGCGTCGCTTCAATCTGTCCCAACGGCATCAATCGCTGACAAGCGGAGATGAGGCACGCGCTCATCTGGTGGAGATACGCAAGCACAGCGCGCGTTTCCTCAAATCCAAACGCGCCACTCACCAGGCCGAACGCTGCCGACTGATGAATCAGGCTCCTGAACTCAAGCGATGCCTCCCGGGCTTCTCGAAGCACACGAAAATCGCCAAGTCCCAGCGCCGCATGAAGAAAATTCCGGCCGAGTGTAGCGCTTGCGGCGCGGCTTTCGCGCGCGGGCTTCAACGCGCTCAGGCAATCGTTAATTTCAATCCATCGCGCCGCCGGGAATGCCTCGTCATCCCCCTTCGCCAGTCGAAACGCCTCCCGGCAGGCCACCGCTTCCAGCATTCCCGCTTCCTGCAGATAACCGTGCAAGAATTCAGGCAAATCGCTGACCTGCAACACTTCTGCCGACACCAGCGTCTCCAGCCCGAACGAATGCGCCAGCGACCCGATCGGCAGCGCGCTGTCGGCAAGATGCAGCAGTCGCAAATGGGCCAACTCCTCCGAAGGCGTTAATGCAACCGGCTCGCGCTCTGGTTTCATGGTTTGCTCCCGAGCTCACGTTCAGTGGCGATGACCGTGTTCGTGCTGATGCTCGTGCTCATGGCTGTGCGCCCGCGCCGAATAAGGCAGATGCGCGTCAATCAATGCGCGCCGCGCCTCTGCCGGCTGATTCAGCTTGTCCTCCAGCCACGCAATCACCTTGTCCAGCCCCACATCTTCCCGAAGATTCGTGAACAGAAACGGGCGCTCGCCGCGCATCTTCCGCGAATCGCGCTGCATCACCTCAAGCGATGCGCCTACATACGGCGCCAGATCAATCTTGTTGATCACCAGCAAGTCCGAACGCATGATTCCCGGTCCGCCCTTCCGCGGAATTTTATCCCCCTCGGCCACATCAATCACGTAAATCCACACGTCCACCAGCTCCGGGCTGAACGCCGCAGCCAGATTATCTCCTCCGCTTTCCACAAAAATCAGCTCCAGCCCAGGAAGGGCGTCTTCCAGCTCCGCAATCGCCTGTAGGTTCATCGAAGCGTCTTCACGAATCGCCGCGTGCGGGCACGCCCCCGTCTCCACGCCCTTCACGCGCTCGGCCGGCAGCGTGCCCTGGCGCAGCAGGAATTCGGCGTCTTCTTTCGTGTAAATATCGTTGGTGACCACGGCAAGATTAATCGCTGGGAAAAGCTTCCTGCTGATCCGGTCCACCAGTGCGGTCTTCCCAGAACCTACAGGTCCCGCAATCCCCACTCGAAAAGCTCTCGCCTGCATCTCATTTCCCATAACCAGCGCTCCCCAATTTCGACGTCCATCCGCTCAGCCAGCCCATCCGCCCTGCTACATCCATGCGCACCGCAAACAATGCCCATCAGTATCTGCGCGAACCGCCACCCGTCAAGCCTTTTCCCATCAAATATTCAACCAGCGCTAATCGAAAAAGCTGCGGGCAATCATTCTTCATCGGCCTACCGTTGCTGCATGATGGGGAGGGTTAACTGGGTCCGCAAAAGAGAAATGGAGCGAGGCATCGCGCCCTCGCTCCATTTCACGACCTCAAACGTCTGTTATCAGGCTTTCGCCCGTTACGGCTTCCCCTTGGGCTGGTTTTGGTGCGACTCCTGGTGTGGCTGCGGGTGCTGCTGTTGTTGTTGCTGTTGTATGTGCTGTTGCTGCTGCTCGTGTTTCTGGGCCATCTGTTGCGTCTGTTGTTGATGCCGCTGCTCGACCTGCTGCATCCGCGCGTCGTTGGCCTGTTGGTGCTCAAGTTGCCGGTGATCCTGCTCCTGTTTCTGCTGCAGTTTCACGTGGTCCTGCTGTTGCTGTTGGTATAGCTTTTCCTGTTGCTGCTGGTATTGCCTGTCCCTGTTCGGGTCGCCTGTGTTTGGTGACGAGGGGCGCTGGTGAGCCGACAGTTCGTTGGCATGGATTGCACGGTCCGTTTGCCCGCCGGAATTTCTCGCCTGCGGCGGCCGGTCGTAGTGTCCGCCCTCTTTGGCGGCCACAGCTTCGCGCCCCGAAAAAGCTGCCGGTCTTTCCGTAGCCGCGATCTGCGGCCGCCCATGATTCGAGGAAGCCCGCAGCTCAGGGTTACCGCGCGCGGCCTCCACGTGGCGCGTCTGTTCGGCTACCGGCCCAATGTGCCTTCCGTGATACGCCGCCTCTTCCGACGACGTCGGATGCTCGTTAATCCCCCCTCGGCCGCCGTTATAGCTGACTCGTGTATTCCTGTAATTGTTCACCACCGTTGTGTTGTACGTGTTGTGAATCACCGTCTCGTTTATGTGGTTCACCGACCGGTTGTAATAGAAATGGTCGTGCTCCCACCGGCCGCCTTCATACCCGCGGCCGAAGTAGCCGAACCCATAATTAATTCCGCCGTAGAAGCCAACCACCGGGCCCCAATAGCCTTCGTGGAAATAGTATCCCCTGCCGCCCCAGGCCCAATAGGCCGGCGTCCACAAGTATCCCGGCCGTGGCGCAGCCACCCACGTCCCTGGCACCCAGTAATAATCGTCCCCATCCCACGCCCAGTAACCGGGCGTCCAGATGTAGCCTTCCTCCGGACAGACTGGCTGTTCGTACACCGGCAATTCCGGCGGCCCGAACGAAACCGCGATTCCCACATCAACCTGCGCGTAAGCCACCCCTGACAAAACCAACACCCCGATCAACCCCAATAGCGCACGAATCGAAACGAGTCTCCGCATCTTCTCTCCTTTGTCCGATTGTATTTCGCTTCCCCGGCCCCAGCTCGCAGCACCGGACAACCTGCTGGTTGAGGAATTTTCATGCGAACCACGTTGTTGGGCGGTACTTAAATTGTTTCACACCAGGGAAATCGTGTAAAAAGGAAATCGAGCTGTTTAGGTACTACTTCGCTACAACCGCTCCGGATTTCTCCCCTGCTCAAATCCCGGAACTGTGCTACACTGTGTTTGCGCTTAATGCATCGGTTGTGTTGTGCGGTCCCTCTGGTTTAGACCTTCTGAGACTACCCGCCCTACGTTTCCTCCGTTCGTTCTTAGCGTAATTTAAAATAAGACTGGCAATTCAGATTGCCGCGCTCACCGACTATTCGTGTGTGTCGCCGCCCTCTCGCCAGCAAGAAAGCAAAATGCAAAGTTTTTCAGAACTCAATCTATCTCCTTCTTTGAAGGAGCGACTTATCGCGGCGAAGTTTTCCACGCCCACTCCCGTGCAGGCGGCAGCAATTCCGCAAGCCCTGGAAGGCAAGGACGTCATCGCCACGGCCCAGACAGGAACCGGCAAAACGCTCGCGTTCCTTCTTCCCATCATGGAAAGGCTGGCGCAGTCGAATACTCCAGGAATTTCCGCTCTCGTTCTTGTGCCGACACGCGAACTCGCCATGCAAGTCGTCGCACAATATAACGCCCTGCGCGCAAAGCAGTCGCAACCTGCGGGACTCGTCGTCGGTGGACTTCCCGAAGGCCGGCAGCTCGATGCCATTCGCAAGGGCGCGCGCCTCGTCGTCGCCACTCCCGGCCGCCTCGAAGATTACCTCGACCGCCGGCTCGTCTCTTTGAGCGGCGTCAAGACACTCGTCCTCGACGAAGCCGATCGCATGCTCGACATGGGCTTCCTCCCGGCGATTCGCCGCATCGTTGGCGTGTTACCTCGCGAGCGCCAGACCCTCTGCTTCTCCGCCACGATGGAAGGCGCGATGGCGCAGCTCGTGCGTGACTACACAAAGAATCCAGTGCGCCTCTCCTTCGGCTCCACTTCGAAACCCTCCGAAAATGTGCGTCTCCAGGCTTTCGAAGTTTCCGAAAACGGCAAACCCGATATGCTCTACAACCTGCTCGACAACGAAAGCGGCCGCTGCCTTATTTTCTCGCGCACCAAGCGCGGCACCGAACGCATCGCCAAGAGCCTCAACCGCCAGGGCATCAACGCCGCCATGATTCATGGCGACCGCTCGCAATCGCAGCGCACCGCGGCCCTCACCGGCTTCCAACGCGGGCAGTATCGCGTCCTGGTTGCCACCGACGTCGCGGCCCGCGGCATCCACGTCCAGGACATCGCGCACGTCATCAACTATGATCTTCCCGACGTTGCCGAAAATTTCATCCATCGCGTCGGCCGCACAGGCCGCGCCGGAGAACGCGGCGTTGCCTCAACGCTCTTCCTGCGCGAACAGCGCACCGATCTCTTCCAACTCGAGCGCCAACTCGGAATCAAGATTGAAAGAATCTCGGCCAACGGCCAGGCGACTCCCAAAAAGGATCGCGCCCCAGCCGCTTCGGAACGCGTTTCCACACACTCAGACCGAGTTTCCGTCAATCACGACCAAGCTATTCCCGCACCTGGACCGAGGATGACGCGCTTGCCGGGAGAAATCCTGCAAGCCCAGATGGAAAGCTAGAAGCTTTTTACGATTGTTTCTTGAAGCCTCACGGGGACCCCAGGTGCCGCTATTGCACCTGGGGTTCTTCGTCTTACGGATCACGCATACTCCACACTATCTCCCCATCTCCATCGGCCGCTCATACCCCGTCATCTCCAGATACCCAACGCCCCGCACACTCGCGCCTCCCCGTGTCCCCTCAATCGCAATCGCCCCTTCCCAATAACTCGGCGCCAGCTTGCTTCCTCCCGCCAGTTCCTGTGATTTCAGCAGCGTCGTCGCCGCCAGCCTCAGCCCCAGCTTCGGTATTTCCATCCTCCACGCCACCGGATACTTCGCCGTGGTGACGTCGCTTGTCCAAGTCTCTCCCGTGGAAACCAGCCGGAAATCTGTCGACGTCAAATGCACCGATCTCCCCTGCGCATCCACGTACGTTCCCGACGAGAATGGGTCGGTCAAACCGTCTTTCCGTCGAAACTGGTAGAGCATCAGCTCGGTGTTGTCCTCAAGTTGCACGCTCAGCCAGTCCCAACCCACCTGCTCCGCCTCCATCGAATGCGTGAAAAATTCATGGTCCATCCACGAAGTGCCGCGCACTTCCATTGATTTTCCCGCCATCCCGATGGTTCCCCGGGTCTGCAAGCGTGTGAACGAAATGTAGTGCGACGCGTGTCCCGCACCCGCCGCCTTCTGGCTGACGCCATTTTCCCCGTGAATTATCGGCGGCTTTTCACTGAGTAGCGAAAACGACAGCGAAAATCTCTCATCCGCCACGGTTAATGTTTCTTCTTCGCCGTTCCAGCGGATTTCCCAATTGCCATTCCAGATGCGTTTCTCTTTTTCATCGATCCCCGCAAGGCCGGGCCCAGCGCGATTCGTCCGCTCCGCGTGATAAAACTTCCCGCCGTCCAGGTCGCTCAGCGCCAGATGTGCCAGATACAAATCCCGAATATCCCAATTCCCCGTTTTACCTGGATCCCGGTCCACACCCTGTCGAAAAAACGTCAGTTCAAATCCATAGTGACGCCCATCAGAAGCAGTCAAATTTCCGGTCGTGTACCACCACTCCGTCTGAAAATCCGGATGATTGAAATGATCGCGCGGAAATTCATATCGGTAGCCGGGCACCGCTATCTTGTACTGCGCCAGCGCCCCCGGTAGCCACGCAAACAGAGACACGAAGAGCAGCAGCCTACTCCTCATGAATCACCTCAAGCGGATTCAATCGCACCGCCACCCGCGCCGGATACAGGCCAGACACCACTGTTGCCGCGTACACCCCCGTCAACGCCCCTAACAACACCGCCACCGGCCAATGAAAGCGGATCGTCCATCCAAACGACTGCTTGTTGATGACAAACACTAGAATCAGCGAAAGAAAATACCCCAGCACAAATCCCGCCAGATTCGCCAGCAGCCCCAGTAAACCCGCTTCCACAAGAATCATCTTCCGAATCTGTCCCGACGACGCGCCTAGAAACCGGAGCAGACCCAATTCCCGTCGCCGGTCGATCACCAGCGCTATCAGCGCGCCCGCAATTCCCATCACCGCCACAATCACCGCCACGGCCTCCAGCGCATAGGTAATAGCAAATGTGCGATCGAAAATTCTCACCGCCTCCGTCCGCAAATCGCGGTTTGAAAAAATCAGGATCCGATGCCCCGCCGCAACCGCTTGTATTTCCTGCCGCACTTCCGCAGGTTTCGCTCCGGGCGTTACAAACACGGCTAGATTCGTCGGCGTCTCGTCCGGCAGATATTTCAAAAGCACATCCCGGTCCATCAAAATGTAGCCGCGCTCGCTCGCGTAATCATAATAAATATCCACAATCTGAAAGCTCGCCCGCGATTCTCCCAGCGCCAGTGGTATCGTGTCCCCGGTCTTCACCTTGTGCTTGTAGGTAAATGGCTCGCTTACGATGATGTTGTTCTTCCCGCGCAACTGATCCAACACCTCGCTGGTTGGCCGTCCGGAGAAAAAATCGGACTTCCGGTAGGCTCGCAGCACCCGCAAATCCACGGAAGCCAGCGTCGCCGGCATTCCGTCGTAACTGATTTCGTACGCCCGCAAGCGATCCACCGCCGCCACGCCCGGTAGTGCCGCGATCTTCTCCGTCAATTCCACGGAAATCGTCGGATGCCGGTCCGCCGCTGCGTCGCCTGCCGGACGCAAATACAAGTCCGCCGGCAACTGGTTATTCATCCAGCTCACCACCGTCTGCCGGAAACTTCCCACCATGATTCCCACCGACACCATCATCGCCACCGCCGTCGCCAGTGCCCCCACCAGCACGGAAGTCCGCCGCAGCGAAGCCGCCAGGCTCCGCGAAGCAAGCATCGCTTCCACTCCAAAAAGTTTCCCCAGCACTCCCGCCGCGATCCGCGAAATGAAATTCACCAGTGCGGGCATCGCGTAGGCCGCCGCAGCAATCAGCAAAATCGTCGCCAGATATCCGAAGAGAGGTTTGCCCGCAAACGCAGGCATCCGCGCAGCCAGCGCCGCAAGCACCGCCAGCACCGCGGCGATCGCCAGATCCCGTCCCTTATGCGCCCGCGCGATATATTCCCGCCGCCCCTGCGCCATCGCATCAACGGGTGAAACCTGCATCGCTTCCCGCGCCGGCGAAAGCGCGGAAACGACCGCAACGCCCACTCCAACCAGCAACGCCAGTACCACTGAATACGGCGTCAATGCAATCGCGCCCGGCCGGCTGCTCACGTAGAGCGATTGCACCGTCACTGCCATCAACTTCACCGCGCCCCCGGCCATGATTCGCCCTAGCGGCAAGCCCACCAGCGCGCCAGCCAGGCCAAGGCACGCCGCCTCTCCCAGAAACGCGGCCAACAGATCTCTGCGATCCGCGCCAAGCGCCCTCACAATTCCGATCTCGCTGCGCCGCCGCACCACCGACACCGAAATCGTGTTGTAAATGAGAAACGCGCCGACCACCAGCGCGATGTAGCTCAGCAACCGCAGATTCCACCGAAATGCCGCCAGCATTTTCCGGTTTTCTTCCGTCCCCGTCCCCTGCGGCCGTACCTCGACTCCAGGCGGCAAAACGCCGCTTAATCTTTTCTGCCATTCCTCCGGATTGCCGTTCGGCGGCAACTTGATCAGGATGCGATCCACCCGGCCAAAACGGTTCAGCGCGCGCTGCGCCCCGGCAATGTCCATCAGGATCGCGTGTTCGTTTCCTGAAACGTCCGGAAACACGCCGCGCACCACGCAATCCAAAACACGGTCATTGATCAGCAGTGAAACGTGTTCGCCCGTTTTTTTTCCCAGGCTGGCGCTGATCCAAACGCTCTCTGGATTCTCCAGATCACGCACAGACTCTTCCATCGATTGTTTGTTGTTGGGATCTGTATAGCCTGCGTCAGCTTGTGAGGTATACCGGCTGCCTTCCGCAATGAGGTCCAGCCCGATCAGCGGCAGCGTCTCCTGCGTGCGCGTGTCCACAGCGAAGTCTTCCATCCGCGGCGAAAGCCGCAGTGGATAAGGCTGCGTGGCCAGCGTTGCCGCCACGGCTTCCGGCACTCCGCCCGACGCCACAACCTCCAGGTCGTTGTCGCCAGCCAGGCTTTCCATCGAAGAGTGAAACGATCCTGCCGCCGCGTTTCCTGCCAGTTCGATGGCCAGCACCACCGCGACGCCAAGTCCCACCGCCAGCACCATTAGACCAAGCCGCACGGGCTCGCGAAACAACGGCCGCATCATCAACCGGTAAAAAAGTTTCCATCGAGGCATGTCAGTGCCGCGTCACTTCTTCCACGCGTCCGTCGCGCAACTTCACCAGCGTGTCGCACACACTCGCCGCTTCCAGGCTGTGCGTCGCCATGATCGTCGCCGTTTTTTGTCCGCGCGTCAGCCGCAGCAGCAATTCCAGAATTACGCCGCCCGTCATTGTATCCAGGTTTCCCGTCGGCTCATCCGCCAACAGAATTCGAGGAGAATGCGCCAGGGCCCGCGCAATTGCCACGCGCTGCATCTGCCCGCCGGAAAGTTGATGCGGATATCGCGCGCCGAGACCGTCAAGCTCCACCCAGTTCAGCCGCTCGCGCGCCAGTTCGCGCGCGCCAGGCCTGCCCGCCAGCAGCAGCGGCAACTCCACATTTTCCTGAACCGTTAACGTATGCAGCAGCTGAAAAGACTGAAAGACAAACCCGACTTTTTCCCTCCGCAATTGCGTCTGTTGCGCATCATTAAAATCCGACGTCTCCTTGCCTTCGATCCACACCGTGCCCGACGTCGGAAAATCCATCGCTCCCGCCAAGTGCAGCAGCGTCGATTTGCCGCACCCGCTCCGCCCGACCAACGCTACAAACTCGCCCTCGCCCACTTCCAGCGTGACGCCATCCAGCGCGCGAACGCTCTCGCCATCACTTGTATATTCTTTGCTGACGTTTTGGAGAGACAGAATCGCCATGCGTCGAACCGCCACCCTGCGCGCGGCCGCTACTTCAGGTTGGTGAGCGCTCTCTCGATCGCCGAAGTAAGATCCTTCGAGTCCGGCTCGACTTCCGAATCAAACCGCGCGATCACTTTTCCGTCCGGCCCCACCAGGAACTTCGTGAAATTCCATCCAATATCTCCGCCGGTCTTCGGGTTCGTCGTTTTGTCCGTCAGGAACGCGTAAAGCGGCGTGATGTCGCTCCCCTTGACCGAGACCTTGGCCATCATCGGAAACGTCACATGATATTTCGACGTGCAAAATGTTTTGATCTCCTGGTTCGTCCCCGGCTCCTGCGCGCCAAAATTATTCGCGGGAATTCCTACCATCACAAAGCCCCGGTCCTTGTATTTCTCGTACAGCGCTTCCAGCCCCGCATATTGCGGCGTAAATCCGCAGCGGCTAGCCACATTCACCAGCAGCACCACTTTCCCTTTGAACGAGGCCAGCGGCGTCGCCTGCCCTTCAATCGAATTCAGCGTAAAGTCGTACACCGTCTTCTCGGCTGCCATGAGTGTTGTCCCCAAAAGTGCCAGTAGCACAAATAGCTTTTTCATCTTCGTCTCCAGAATTAAGTTTGCGCGGAGTCTGAGAAATTTGAAATCGTCATCTGGCCACTCTTCCCATAGATGGGCCGCAACAATCATAGGCTACCTGCCCGGCGAAGCCCACTTTTTCGCCTGTCAATTCCAGGTAAAATCCTTGCCTGCCGGGAATCACAGGCTACTGCAGCAAAAACACACTCACGCTTTCGCCCGGCACGCGCAGCTTCATCGTCTTTCCCACCAGTTCCCCTTGCCCCTGGCCAAAAATCGCCACGGCGTTTGTGGCTTTCTCCGCAGGAGAATCCTGCAGCGGCACCGTAATCTCCCGCGCGTCCTCGCCCGTGTGGAACGCCACCACGACCCGCTCTTCGTCGGTCTCCCGCATGAATACATACGTCGCGTCATCCGATGCGAGGCTCCACAATTTTCCACGCCGCAGCGCCGGATGTTGCGCCCTCACCTGCAGCAGCGTGCGCACAAACTCATGAAGCTCCTCCTGCTCACGTGTGCGCCCATCCTTCTTAAACGCATTCTGCGCATCCTCCGTCCATCCACCGGGAAAATCCCTCCGGTTGTCCGGATCGCGGCCGCCCGGCAACCCGATTTCGTCGCCGTAATACATTTCCGGAATCCCGCGCACGGTGAAAATCAATCCAAAGGCCAGCTTCAACCGCGCGGGAGTCTCCTCCGGCGTTCCCGATAAGCGCGTCGTATCGTGATTCCCGAAAAAAGGCACCAGGAATTCCGGATGCGGATACAGCGAATCCTGCCGCAGGATATTCGCCAATTTCCCCGTTGGCGCGCCCTTCATCAAAACGTCGCGCAGTGTGAAATAAAGCGGGAAATCAAACGGCGTCGTAAGCTGCGTATCAATGCCGTCCCATCCTTTTCTCCCTCCCTGGTAAAACGAGGTCACCGTCGGATCGGGATGAAACACTTCACCGATCGTCGAGAGCCGCGGATAAATTTTCCTCAAAGCTGTGTGCCACTGCTCCCAAAACTCTCGCGAAACATACGGAAATGTGTCAATCCGGTAGCCGTCCAGTCCCGTACTCTCCGCCCACCACATGCTGTTCTGCGCCAGGTATTCGACCACCGCCGGATTTTCCGTATTCATGTCCGGCAAAATTCCAGCGAACCACCCCTCCGTCAGACTCCGCCTCAACTGCGGGGGCGTGTGCGGATCCACCAGCGACTCAAACGCATCATTCGTAATTTCCTTTTTGTCGGGCAGCCCGTAGAACGATCCCTTCAGCGGAGACGCAGCGGTCAAATGGTGCTCCGGCGTTCCGTGAAACCAGTCCGGCATCGGCGGATGCGCCGCCCATGGATGTCGCGGCCCGACGTGATTCGGTACCGCATCAAAAAAAACTTTCATGTGCTGCTTGTGCGCCGCCTGCACCAGTTCCTGATAATCCGCCAGCGTGCCCAGGTGCGGATCCACGGCATACAAATCCGTCGCGCCATACCCGTGGTAATCCTGCGCAGCTCCGTTCTTCACAATCGGTGTCAGCCACAGCGTCGTCACTCCCAGGTCCTTGAGATAATCCAGGTGTTGCTCGACGCCGCGCAAATCTCCGCCGTGGTACGCCCGCTGCTTGTTTCTGTCGTGAGACCCCGGGAATTCCGCGGGCTCGTCGTTCAGCGGATCGCCATTCGCAAAGCGGTCCGGCATGATCAGGTAAATCACGTCATCCAGCGAAATCCCCTGATTCCTTCCGAGGATCTGCGATCGCGCCGCGATGGGCAATTCGAACACAGTCTCCCCATGAGCCGTCGTGATCCGGCAAACCGCGGTGCCGCTGTGCAACTCCGGCCCCAGTTTCAGCCACACAAACAGGTAATCCCCGTCGCCCGACGATTGGGTGCGGCCAACAACCAGGTCGCGAAGATTGCAGCTCACATGCGTCGCCCGCAGGTTTTTCCCGGAAAGCAGCACCATCACCTCCGGCGTCAACGCCACCCACCAGTTCGGCGGTTCCACCTTCGTCACCGCCGGAGCGTCCGGGTTCGCACTTTCCTGCGCCCGCCCCGAAATTCCACACAGCATCCCAAGAACCAGAATCAACCCGGCCACCACACAAGGCCGGGTGCCCCAGGTGCCGCTCTTGCACCTGGGGTCTTTCCTACGAGACACGGAACGCAAACCACGCATTACGTCTTTCCTCCTACTAGCTTTCCTGAAATACCAAATGCCCAAACGCTTCCGGCAAATGAAAATTCGGCTCCGGTGTCATCGTCGGGCTCCAAGCCGCGTAGAATCTCGGCGCGGCTTTCCCCTCCACCCGAAAAAAGTTCGCCCGCCAGCTCCGCTGCGGATCAAATGCCGGCGTCAAACTGCGCATCGGCACCGCAAGTTCCGCCGTCCAGGTGCTCGCCGCCGTATCCTGTGTCACGCGACGCTGCAATCCGCTGCGCATTTCTTCTTTCTCGCCGTGCGCAATATTCAGATCAATCCAGAACCCGTTCGGGCTCACTTCCAGTTCCTTGTAAACTCGCGGGTCGCTCGCGTCCGGCTGCAGAAACGCCTCGGCCACGTCGCGCTCCCACAATTCGTCGCGCCACCCATCCGGCCGCGCATCCGAAAACACATGCAGTTCTCGATACCGCGCAAAAAACCGCACAAACAGCGTGTGCTCATTCCACAACAGTCGGACATCCGTCGCGCGCTGCGGGTCTGCGTGCTCACCCCTCCAATCCAGCTCAAAACGAACCGCCGGCGTCCGCTCCCACCAAGCCTCTTCCGGAAATCCCTGCACCCCCACGCTTTCTTTCAGCAACAGCGCATACGCCGTAGGCAACTTACCGACCTGGGGTTCCGATCCGCGCGTCATCGTCAAATAGTGTAATCCACTGCCGACCCGTTCTTCTCATTCTTCGCCGCTATTTGGAGTGCGTCCCGACCGGGTCGGGACGCTTTTACGGATTAAACCCAGCAAGCAAACTCTCGGCGGACGCCCACGCAGTTCACCCCCAAACTCGTCGGGCCACACGGCACAGTCCACGCCCCCATCCCCCTCCTTCCTGCCAGCGAACTCATTGCGCACCAAGCCACAACGCTTCCCAACCGCTCCAATCCCCGCATGCTACCATCCGCTCTGGACCCATTCCGCAAGGAGAAACTCCCGTGGAAGCACGCCGCACCACTCTGGCCGATCGCAACGTCGAGGTTCGCACCGAACCCACCCGCCGCAATCCCGCCGATTTTCAATTTGTAAAATTTCAGCTCGAAGCCGGCGTTGCGCGCATGACCCTCAACCGCCCCGAGCACAATCTTCTCAACGAAAGCATGCTCCGTGAATTGATTGATGGCATCGCCCACGCTGGCGAGCGCCCCGACGCGAAACTCATCGTCCTCGATTCCGCGTGCAAAGTCTTCTGCGGCGGCATTGACGTCGGCGAATACACTTCCGAGCGCGTTTTCCAAATGCTCGACGCGTTTCACTCCGTCTTCATCGGCATCCTCGAAACCTCCAAGCCCGTCGTCTGCGTCGTCAACGGCCCGGCAATCGGCGGCGGCGCGGAACTCGCCGCATTCGGCGATCTGGTCATCGCCACGCCGAAAGCCCGCTTCGCTCAACCCGAAATCACCATCGGCGTATTTCCGCCGCTCGCGTCCACGATTCTTCCTTTCCTCGTCGGTCCCAAAGTTGCCCTCGAACTCGTCCTCCTCGGGGAAGCCGTCACCGCCGAGCGCGCCCTCGATCTCGGCATCGTCAATCGCCTGGTTCCTGAGGCGCAACTCGAATCCACAGTCAACGATCTCTGCGCCCGCATCGCAGGCCACTCCGGCCCGGTACTCACAATGGCCAAAAAAGCCATTCTTGGCGGCATGGGCCTCTCTCTCCGTGATGGCCTCCGCAATTCCATGAACATTTTCCTCAACGAACTCTACCGCCTCGAAGACTCCCAGGAAGGCCTTCGCGCCCTCGTTGAAAAACGCAAGCCCAACTGGAAGAACCGCTAGCCGCGCGGCGACAATTTGCGCACGATGGGCCTTTCCTCGACTAGCTTCTACTCCCCTCCGTAAAGGAAAGTTAAGCCCAGCACAACTTCCCCGCGCGGGACTTCCAGACCCGAATAATTTCGTGCGCAAACAAACTGCCAAGCTGTCTACAAATGCACAGACATGTATCTTGGCGGGGGCTATGCTCGTCTTGAAAAAAGGAGTGTTGTGTTGACCAGTTCATCCACTTCAAGTGGATATCCATGGCCTACACATGCGTTGAGTACATCGAACGGGCCGCCACTTGCGCAAGGCCTGTTTGGATAGATACCCTCTCCCGAGGACCAGTTCTCATCCAACGAGAACGGTCGAAAGTACTCGATCGGAAGAGTAATGCAACGACGAGCAGTCTACAGCCCTCCTCGTCACACCAAATAACACCTGTATTCTGGAGGTCGCTGTGGCCATTCGCCGGAGAACCGGTCTGATCGTTGTTGGAATCGTTGCGTCACTATTTCTCGCGCTTATTTTCGTTGGACCCTCACTGATTAGAGTGGATCGCTACAGGCCCCGGATGATCTCCTTTCTCCAGGAAAAAACTGGAAAGCAGGTCGAAATCGGGCGACTGGCACTAACCTTTTTCCCTTTATCCATTCACATTGATGATTTCGGTGTGAAGAACCCTCCAATATTTCCGCGCGGTTATGTCGTCCAGGTGCCGCGCATCGATGCTGAACTTAGCCTTGGTGCGCTCCTGCACCGTCAGGTGGTCATCAAGTCCCTCGTACTTGTTGACCCGGTCCTGAATTTGACTTCGGATCCCGACGGCCCATGGAATTTCGAGAATCCACAAGCGCAGGCTTCGCAGAATACGTTTCCTCTCGGAGTGATTTCGAGGGTACAAATTAAGCGGGGGCAATTGATTGCGTCGAATCTATTGCCCTCCGACGCAGCGGGCCCCGTCTTTTTCGAAGCCCATGAAATTTCCTGCGACTTGGAACAGGTAAACCTGATGGGAATTATCAATCCTTCGTCTTCCTCAACGGATGGCCAGGGCGCCGTGAAGGCGGGTCTTATGCGCTTCGGCTCGGTCGAGGCAAGAAATCTGGAATCCAAATTGCGGCTGGAGGCGAGGCACGTTTTTTTTACGGAAGTTAAAGCGGAAGTTTATGGCGGGAGTGGTGCGGGTGATCTCACCTTTGACTTATTGGGGAAGAACGTGAACTTCAAGATCACTGTGCGACTGAACGGAGTCAATCTGGCCCAGCTCCTGGCGGCCTTCCCAAACGGCGGTGGAAAGATGACCGGGAAAATGGAAGGGGAAGTAAAATTAGCGGGAGAAATCGCGCATTCACTCCGCCCGCTGGCGGGAATGCACGGAGCCGGGCACGTGACTGTGCGCAACGGCCAGGTGCCGAGTCTCAAGCTCAACGCGAATTTGATGAAGCTGGCGCACTTCAATGATCTCGGCCCGGCCAAGAATGATCCTTCCGCATTTAATTTGATAACCACCGACCTGGAACTGGACAATCAACGGATTTCGAGTCGCGTCATAGACATTGACGGTTACGGCGTCGATGTGGATGGCTCTGGCAGCGTCAGCATCTCAGGCTCTGACGAGTTGGACTATCGCGGGTTGGCGGAGATTACCACCAAGGAAAGCTTCTTCACCAATACCGTCGCCCGGTTGTCCGGAGCCTCACTAAAAGACGGTAAGTTGCAGTTTCCCTTTCGGATCGTCGGAACGATCAATAACCCGGTATTCTCCAAAGGCAAGGGCGATAAGGACGCAGACGCTGTACAAAAACCCCGATGAGGGAAGATGCCCGGCAGTTATGGACGAGTGGCCGGCAATCCGGAAATTATGAATCCATTTTTACCGCTGAGTTCCGGGTAGCCCGTCACTCGGGAGCAAGCGGGAAGCTTAAACGCCGGCACCCGCATCACTATTCTGCCTGAAGTGTCGCGCTTAGAGCAGCAGGCGATCCCACGTGCCGCCATACCTAGTTGCACGAACCATTTCTCTCTCGTAAATACTCCCGGGGAATCCGAGATCAATTCGGCTTGCTCCATCGAGGCATTTCAATTGTTCTGCGGAGAGTTCCAGATCCAAACTGGCGAGGTTGTCCTGGAGTTGAGATACCTTCCGCGCTCCAATGATCGGGATTACTGGCACTGTTCGATGGCGCAGCCACGCGAGTGCCACTTGCGCCATGCTGCGACCGGCCTGTTCGGAGACCGCCTTCACCGCCGAAATGATCCGTGTCGCGCGTTGTTCCTCGGGAAGGAATTCCTTCATTCCCTCATTGGTCATCCGCCCTCCGTCGGCCTTCCCCTCGCCGTGATACTTCCCAGTTAGAATTCCTTTCGCCAAGGGAGACCAGGCAACTACCCCCGTGTGTAAAGCTTTCGCCATGGGAATCAGTTCGCGCTCGACCGTCCGCTCAATGAGGCTGTATTCGATCTGCAGCCCGACGAACTGTGTCCAGCCTCGAAGTTCCGCCAGAGTATTTGCCTGGGCGACCCACCATGCGGGAGCGTCCGAGATGCCGACGTAGAGAACCTTGCCTTGGCGAACGATGTCGTCCAGACCGCGCATGACTTCTTCCACTGGTGTGATCCCATCCCAGACGTGCAACCAGTACAGGTCGATGTAGTCGGTTTGCAGTCGTTTCAAACTGGCTTCTACTGCTTGCATCATGCTTTTGCGGTGATTGCCCGCCGCATTGGGATCGTTGCCGGGCACGGCAAGGGAGTATTTCGTGGCCAAAACGACGCTCTCGCGATGTCCCTGCATGAACTCGCCCAGGAATTTCTCGCTCGTGCCATTGGTGTAGAAATTCGCCGTGTCAATGAAGTTTCCGCCTGCCTCGCGGTAGGTCTCATAGACTTTCTGCGCTTCAGCCTTTGGTGATCCCCATCCCCACTCGTCTCCGAAAGTCATAGTGCCCAGCGCCGCTTCGGAGACCCGCAGTCCGCTCTTGCCGAGTAATCTGTATTTCATATTCGTGCTCCTTTCATGCAACTCAGGAATTTATTCCGCTCTTTGCCATATACAATCGGCTGTCGAAGCGCCCATCTTCAAAAACCGTTGAAACAGTGAGATGCCGCCATTTGTCAGCCTCGGCGGTGCGCGCAGCTTCCGCGTGTTGCACCCGCTTTTCCGCATCGACACCAAGGATCAGCCGCATCGGCACGTCGTCGCTATTTGCCAGTTGCACAATTACATCAGCGATTTTCCGCGGATCACCTTCCGCACGCCCTTCGAGGCCTCGCAATATCTTCAGGAACGCACCGACCGTGGCCTCATACTCAGGCAGCAGGTCTGGCGCATTCTGACCGGCCCGCCGTAGCCAGTTGGTCCGAATACCTCCCGGCTCGAGCGTGCAGATCTTGACCCCGAACGGCGCGACTTCCATCGCCAGCGAGTCGCTGAAACCGCCTACGGCCCACTTGGCCGCGTGATACGGCGTATTGCCCGGAACCGCGTGGCGGCCACCGACCGAAGACACCTGAAAAATGTGACCGCCCTTCTGCTTACGCATCAGCGGCACGGCGGCGCGCGTCGTGTACACCACGCCGTAAAAGCATGTGTCCACGATCGCCTGGAAGTCCTCCGCACTCATCTGCTCGAACGGCGCAAACTGCCCATAGCCTGCGTTATTCACCAGAACGTCCAGCCGCCCGAATGTATCCACTGCCAACTGCACGGCTGCTTTTGCAGCGGCTTCGTCGCGCACTTCCAGCGTAACGGGCTTGACCCGCGCGCCGTACTGCGCCACCAGAGGTGCCAGTTCTTCCGTCCGGCGCGCTCCGGCTACCACGCTCTCCCCTGCGGCCAGCGCCGCCTCGGCGATGTCCCTCCCCAACCCGTTTCCGCTTCCCGTGATCAACCAGACCTTAGACATGGAAATCCTCCGTTCTCCTTCTTAGATAGACTATGGGCTTAGACTCGGCCAGCTGGCTTCGCGAGTGAGTCTATTGTGATTACTCACTCATTCATGAGATGCAATGACTCGTTACTTCGTTACGCCGGCCCAAAACATTTGAAAGCCGCTATCCCGGTAGTTTTTCGCTTTGGGCGGGTTCGACACCGTGAGATCTATTGTCGCCTCCACCAAAGCTGTTAACGACTTAGAGATCAGTTCCACCGGGAGATCGTTCCGGAAGACACGCTGCTCAATCGCGTCACGAATCATGGTTTGGAACTCGACGAACGGCGCGCTGCCGGCGTTTCTAGACTCTTTGGTGAGTACCTCCGAAACCGTTAGTTGCGCCAGCACCTTGCGCTGGTTGGGATTCGCAATGCCCCAATTCACATAGCGATCCCAAATATGTCGCAGCCTGGTACCAACCCTCTTCTTCCGGGGGAAATCCGCCATCATGGCGTCAGCGAGTTCCAGCTTGATCTCCCGGTAGAGCGAGTTGATCAAGTCATCCTTGGTCTCGAAATACGTGAACAGGGTTCCCTCGGCAACTCCGGCCCGCTTGGATATCTCGGACGTCGGAGCAGCCGCGAGACCGCGTTCCGCAAAGAGGCGCGTTGCGGCTTCTAGGATCGCATTTCTCTTGTCTTCGCTCTTGGGACGCGCCACGTAAATTCTCCATGGATGAGGCAACACTCAACTATACACTATAGTGCCCGATTGGCGCGTCTCCAACATCAAATATAGGCCTTTTAATGAATCCCACCTCCCAACCAAAAGGAAAAACCACAGTGAACGGGTATGACTACATCGGTTGTTTCTTCTCCGGAATGTTTCTCGCTAATGTCGTGCCTCATTTCGTGCATGGCATTTCTGGTGATCGTTTCCCGACACCATTCTCTCGACCTCACGGAATAGGATTGTCATCGCCGACGGTGAACGTTGTCTGGGCACTATTTAATCTGGTCGTCGGGTACTTCCTCTTTCGGGTCGAAAAGGTCTCGAGCGGAGACAACTTGGCACTCGTTGTATTCTTCGCAGGCATAGTTGTCGTAAGCATCGTGTTGAGCATTCGATTTGCCAAGAAACAGGCAAAGTAGCCGTCGAGGGAAAACTGGCGCGATGTGCCACAACCATTCCAAAGTGTGCTCCTCGGAAGCCGAAGACCGGGAACGCCTGCGAAGAGAGTAAGGTAATTTCCTGTAGCCATCTCCGGTGTTCACCCGATAGACATCTACTCTATCTCAGCTATCGTGCAATCCGACAAACGGGTCGACTGCCGGCTTGTCAGGATGCTGTCTGATGTACTCGGCTGCGGATGATTCATCGCCCGCGTCGGCTCACCCAGATCGCTGTGAGGCCCCTGTTTAACCTAGGTCACACTTTCGGGAAATTCCCCAAGGAGATGGCTATGTTTACAACAACTCTCGGGCGTCTACCGGCCCTAGGCCTGCGAGCGCTCGCGCTCCTCACTATCTCGCTCGCCGTGATCACCACCCAAGCGTCAGGAACGACCAGCGAAAAACACTTCTTTTGGGCTGCGGGACAAGCTCCCAACCCCAGTTCGGTGGCGAATGATCTCATTTATCACGGTGGCAACGCAGGGCCAGGGGCAATCGGCGTCGAGACTACGCCGGGGATCTATCTGATTTTCTGGGGGCCCGATTGGGCGAACGGCTTCACGACCACGGACGTGAACGGAAAGCAATATACGAGCCAGCAATTACAAAACTACGTCACTTCGTTCTTGAGCAATCTCGGCGGCACGTCCTGGGCGGCCATCCAAACGGAATACTGCAACAACGTGCCGGCCGGAACTACCAGTTGCGCCAGCGTCAGCAGCGGCGGCTACGTCAACAATCCGCGGAAACAACTCAAGGGCGTTTGGACCGACCCGACGCCTGTCCCCAGCGACATCATCGCTCTCGGCTTGGCTGAAAACGTGGCCGATGACCCGCTCGCCGCGGAAGCAATGCGCGCGTCCGCTCACTTCAATTACAATCCGCAAGCAACATACGTCATCCTCACGCCGCCGACCTCCATCGCCACTGGGCAGCCGGTTTATTGCGGTTACCACACACAGACGAGCAGCGTTGATGGCCTTGGCAATCCGTACCGCCTGCAGTACGCCTTCATCCCGTTCCTCAATATGAACTGGCCCGGCCTCGGCACCGGCGGCTGTGGAATGAACTCCGTGAACGTGATCAGCGATAGCTTTGGCCACGGGGTTTTCGACGGCTACAGCATCGTCACCGGACACGAGTACGCCGAAGCGGTCACCGACCCGGACAATTTTGCCAGCACCCAGGATGGCTGGAACGACGCGCAGGGAAGCGAAAACGGCGACAAATGCGCCTGGAACGGCCTCGCTAATGTTCCCATGGATAATCACACCTCGTTCGCGGTGCAACCCCTGTGGAGCAACAAGGCATTCGATGTGACCGGCAACGGCTGTGTGCGCTCTGCCCCGGCCAATCCGCATGCCATGCCTGCGGTGGGTATCACGCCGCCGGCGATTGACATCTGCATGACCCTCGGCACCTGCCTGCCCGGCGTCGCAGCGGGTCAGCCCATGCCAGTCAACATGGCCTATTTCGGCGGACGCGTCCAGGTGAACCCCAAGATTTACCTCGTCCTCTGGGGCTGGGGGCAGCCAAATGCCTTCGATCACACCACAGTGGGTAACCCGGCAAGCGACCCGGACGGCACAGGCGCGCTGATGACCAGATTCGTGTCCGCCATGGGCGGCACGACGTGGGGAGATATCGCCACGCAATACTATCAATCGAACTACAACGGCAACTATTCCGCGATCGGCAACCCGCGCCAGCAACTGGCGGGCGTATGGCACGACAACGCCAATCCGATTCACGACAATCTGGCACCCATCGACCTGGCGCGCGAGGCCGCGCGAGCGGTTGCATTCTTCCACGCGACCGATCTGCCCGATTCCAATTTCGTCATCGCCACGCCGCAGAAGTTCAACGACGCAGGCTTCAATCAAAGCCAATACTGCGCTTGGCACGACTACACAACGCCGCTGGGTTATCCCGGCGTGCTGCAGGGCATCGCCTTCACCAACATGCCTTATGTGCTGAATGCCGGCGGCGGATGCGGGAAAGACTTCGTCAATCCCACGCCCACGGGAGATCTTGACGGTGTCACCATCGTGCTCGGCCACGAGATCGCGGAAACCCTCACCGATCCCGGTGCCGAATCGTCAACCGGCCTGGTGCAGAACGGGGCCTGGTTCGATTACCAGAGCTGGGAGATCGGCGACAAGTGCGCGTGGGTCGGCGACGGCCTCCAGATCCCCGGCGCGGCGTTCAATATGATCGGAAACGATGGCCGCGCGTATCCGGTGCAAACGCTGTGGAGTAATAAAAGTCTATCCGGAGCCGGCGCCTGCTCGCAGGGGTTCTGAAACGCATTTCGCTTCCGCCCACCTAGCGTGGTGAAAGTCCCACGTGCCGCCCGGCTTCTCCCCAAGCCGGGCGGTTTTTCTTTCTCGGCCTCTTCGCGCTGACGTACCGCAACTCCTCCAAGGAGTAACGATGTACGCCCCCCTTTCCAATTTCCGCTCTGCCTGAATCAACGCAGCATTAACGCGAGGAAATTCTCCGAGGGATGTCCCAACGGACAGTTGTGCGGACAGGTCGGCGTACAGTTAGCGTGTTGGAAACAATTTCGTTCTATTCACTCAGATTAACCCTACGGTTCGACGGTATTTGTTAGCATCCACTTGCCCGGAAAATAAACCGTCTTGCATGTGCGATGGCAAGAAACAAACTCGCGCAGAGCGGGACTCTACAGTGAAACCGAATCAGTGAACGTCATCTCCAGATAGTACGCGCCGAAGCGTTTCAATTTGTATCTGGAGGAAGCGATCGCTCCCCGGAGGACGCCTTGATGAATTCCCTATCGAAAGTATTGGCCGCCGCGCTTTTCTCGGCGGTGATTCTGCTCGCTGGCTGCTCCAGCGCCGGTACCAGCACCAGTACCCAGAATCCGCCGGGTGGTGCGCCACCGCCGGCGCCGCAAGGCTTTTGGGATGCCAGCAATATCCCAGCGGCGAAGAACGTGATGATGTTCAAATTCCTGAACCGCACCAACGGCCAATTTCCCGACAGCCAGGTCTTTTGGAGCGTCACGATCAATGGCGTCAAGGAAACACATTCGATCGCCGACCAACAGTTTTTCGATATGCCGGCCAACTCCTCGGGAAGAATCTATGTCTACTTGGGAAGTGTTGGCAACAATTCGAACAATTACTACGATTTCCTCGAGTACACGATCGGTCCAACGCAGTTTAACGGCAATACCACGCGGGTCGACGCTTTCGGCATCAAGCTGGCCATGAGGCTGCACTGTGCCGATGGTTTTGAAACCACTGTGGGAGAGAACCCCGCCACGTTCGTGGAGGATCGTACGGCAACATTCGCGCGCTATGTCGCTGCGGTCCCCACGGAATTCCAGCAGTTGGCTACAATCCAGGCTCCGTACAGAATCCTCAACCCCGGGGCTGGAGGATTCGACGCCGGCGGGCAATACCAGAATTACTACAGCGCTTATATCGATGAAATATGGTCGACCAATGGGCTCACGATTCCAAAGGCAGGACCGAACGGAAGCGGGTTGGGCTCCTACCCTGACCTCTCCGCCGCCATCTACAGGCATACCGCAGCTCCCGGAACTTTTTCGCCCACTGGCCAGCTTCTCGACCAAGCTATGTGGGCGAACAGCCAGAATTTCTATCTGCAGGCGCCCGCGAATTACTACGCAAAATTCTGGCACGATAATGCGATAAACGGCCGGGCCTACGGATTTCCTTACGACGACGTCGGTGGATATTCCTCCTACATTTCCCACCAGAATCCCCAATACATGCTCGTCGCCATCGGTTGGTAAGGAAAGGATCCTGAACATGAGCAAACGCATTTTCTTTCTGACAGTGGTCGCGCTGGTGACACTTTCTGGATGCGGATCCGGCACGATGAGAAGCTCCAGCGGGCCAACGCCGAATCCGCCAACAACAGCGACCAAGAGTGCGAAGCGCGGTGTCGCCTATGATCTGGCGTCGCCTGCTGATTTGGCAATCCTCTCACCAGGTGTGAGCTGGTGGTACAACTGGAGTCCAACTCCTAACTCTGCGGTCCCTGCGGATTATGTCACGCGCTATTCCATGGATTTCTATCCGATGCTTTGGAATGGAAACTACGACTCCACCGCCGTTGTGGCGTTCTTGAAAGCCAATCCCAACATCAAGTACATGCTGGTAATGAACGAACCTAACTTGACGAGTCAGGCAAACTTGACCCCTCAACAAGCCGCGCAGATTTGGCCGGGATACGAGGCCATTTCTGCTCAAACCGGTGTAAAAATCGTGGGACCTGCCATCACCTGGGGCACAATGACGAATTATCAAGACCCCGTGGTGTGGCTGGATGCTTTTTACGCGGCCTACCAGGCGGCCAACGGCGGCCGGGATCCGCAGATTGATTATCTGGCATTCCACTGGTACGACTACGGCTTGTCCAATCAATTGGACCGCCTGGACAAATACAATAAACAGATTTGGGTGACCGAGTTCGCAAACTGGCACAGCCAGAACGACGGCTCGCAGATAACTACCTTGGCCGAGCAGGAATCGCAGATGACCAACATGGTTGCCACCTGTGAAGCTCGCGCCGATGTGTTCCGCTATGCCTGGTTCACGGGACGCCTGAGTCCCGACCCGCATTTCACAAGCCTGCTCGGGGTGTCCGGCCAACTGACCGGGCTGGGCCAAACCTATCTTTCGCTACCCACGCAGTAAAATCCGCTCCATCCGTGCGTTGGCTCGAGGAAGTTTGCAGGAAGTCCGTCAACGCAGCTGGAATTGTAAAAAGCCATCGCAAACATAAATCGCGGCCAATTCCACCTTCGATTGACACTCCTCTCAGCGCCTCGTAAACTGATTTGGACATTCAGCAGGCAAGGGAAGTGGGGAAGTGCCGTGCAATTCGGCCGCGGTCCCGCCACTGTATTCGGCTTCATCGCCGAGAGCCAGGCTACCCTCCCTCACCGCCGTGGTTGGGCCTACTTCGCGAGAGGGTACGCCTCCAGCACGCCCCCGGCTTCTCGCCGGGTTTTTTTATTTTCAAGTTTCTTGTGGCACTTTCGTCAGGGGAGATTCGTGCAACACGGTTTTGCCAATGCCATGCGTCGCGCCCGCGTTTTCAGCACCGCTCTGCTCTTGCTCAGCGCCTGGCCCCTGCGCGCCCAATCATTGACGCCCGCACCGGCGTCCTCTCCGCCTCCCGCCATGCGCGAAGTCGTTGACGAATTCGGCCGCACCGTCCGCGTCCCCCAGCTTCCAACGCGCATCGTCTCCCTCGCGCCCAGCCTGACCGAAACGCTATACGCTCTCGGCGTTCAGGATCGCCTCGTTGGTGACACCGACTTCTGCGACTATCCTCCCGACGCCCAAAAGAAAACCAAAGTCGGCGGCGCCATCAATCCGAATCTCGAAGAAATTGCCGCGCTCCATCCCGACCTCGTTCTTCTCACCAAGGAAATCAATCGTCTCGACACTCTCCGCGCCCTCGACACTCTCGGCATCCCTGCCTACGCCACCCGCGCCCAGAACGTCGACGAAATTCTCTCCACCACGCAGAAACTCGCTGACCTCCTCGGTGTCCCTGAAACTGGCAAATCGCTCACTGCCGACCTTCAGGCCCGTCTCACAGCGCTGCACTCCAAACTCGAAGCGCTCCCGCCCAGCCGCGTTCTCTTCGTCGTCTGGACCCGCCCGCTCATCTCGGTCGGCAAGAACACTTTCATCGCCGATGCGCTCCGCAAAGCCGATGCCGCCAGTATCGTGGACGCCACGCAAGACTGGCCGCAGGTGAATCTCGAAGAAGTCGTCCGCCTGCAACCCGATTATCTGGTCTTCGCCGCCTCACACGCGGATTCCGCCGCGCGCGATTTTGAAGCCCTCTCGGTGCTCCCCGGTTGGCAGTTGCTCGATGCCGTGCGCAATCGCCGCTTCGCGGTCATCAGTGACGCCGTGAATCGCCCGGCCCCTCGCATCGTCTCCGCGATCGAAGACCTCGCGCGCCAGCTTCATCCCGCCGCGTTTCAGGATTCGCCCGTTCCCGAAACGCCCGCGGCTCCAGCGCCAGTTCCGTCCAATCCTCCCCCGGCAGCCCCCGCCCAGATGACTTTCAACGCGCAACCCTTCGCGATGGAGTTTGCATGCGCCCGCTGACGCTCACTCGCCTCCTTCTGCGCTGCGGCCTCCTTGCCCTCATTCTTTTTGCTGTTGTGGTGGTGGCCATGAAACTCGGCGCGGTCCAGGTTTCTCTTTACGGCCTCGGCAAGGATCTCATCAGCGTCCTTCTTCACCGCACCGCCTCACTTTCCAGCGACTACGGCATGATTGTCCTCGGCATCCGCCTGCCGCGCATTCTGCTTGCGATCTTCGTCGGGGCATCTCTTTCCGTCGCCGGAGTCAGTTTCCAGGCGCTGCTTCGGAATCCTCTCGCCGATCCTTACGTGCTCGGCATCTCTTCCGGTGCCGCGCTTGGCGCAATCGTTGCCCTCATCGTGGAAGCTCGCCTCGATCTTTCTCCCGAAATGGCCGGGTTGATTACTCCGGTCGGTGCGTTCCTCGGCGCTGCCGTCACCATTGCGGCCGTCTACATCCTCGGGCGTCGCGATGGACAGATTGACAGCACCACGCTGCTGCTCGGCGGCATCATCACCGCTTCTTTCCTCCAGGCCGTCATCATGTTCCTCATGACCACGCTCTCCGGCAATAATCTTCGCGGCAGCGCGTTCTGGTTCATGGGCGATCTTTCCACACCGCAGCCCCGCAGCCTGCTCTACTTCCTTTCGTTCGGCTTCATCATCGCCGCCGGCGCCATCTACACCACCGCCTCCGATCTCAATCTTTTGCTGGCTGGCGAAAAAGAAGCCATGCATCTCGGTGTGGACGTGCAGCGCGTCCGTATCGTCGTCTATATCGCCGCATCCATCCTCACTGGCCTCGCCGTTAGCGTCAGCGGTACGATCGGCTACGTCGGGCTTCTTGTTCCCCACGTCATGCGCCTCATCTTCGGCTCCGACCATCGCATGCTCATTCCCGCCTCCGCGCTTGGTGGCGCGATCGCGCTGGTCATCGCGGACACGCTCGCGCGCACCGTTACCTCGCCCACCGACCTGCCCGTCGGCGCCATGACAGCCCTGGCCGGCGCGCCGCTCTTCATCTACTTACTCCGCAGGAGAATCGCATGAGCAGCGCGCTTCGTCACCCGCTTCCCGGAGACGCCTCGCGCGCCACCCCCGACGTTCGCTTGAGCGTCGAGCAGGTCAGCTACGCCTACGCGCCGAATCCCTCCCAAGCGCCGCTCTTCACTCTGGAAGCCATGAGCTTTCAGGCCAAGCCCGGCGAACTCGTCGCCATTCTCGGCCCCAACGCCAGCGGCAAATCTACGCTCCTCAAGCTCATCTCCGGCGTGCTCCAACCGCTCTCCGGCCGCATTTTCCTCAATGGTTTCGAAACGCACTCGCTTCCCGTCAAGACCCGCGCGCAGCGCATCGCGCTCGTCCAACAGGAAAGCCGCCTGCTTTTCCCTTCGCGCGCGTGGGAATTCGTCATGCAGGGCCGCCATCCCTACGGCGGCGGCCTCCGCTTCGAGTCCGAAGAAGACATCCTCATCGCCAACAACGCGCTCGCGCAAGTCGGCGCCACCGAACTCGCCGACCGCTGGATGGACAAAATCTCCGGCGGCGAAAAGCAGCGCGTCATTCTCGCCCGCGCCCTGGCTCAGCAGCCGCTGCTTTTGCTCCTTGATGAGCCAACCCTGCACCTTGATATCGGCGCCCAGGTCGATCTTCTCGAATCGCTGCGCCGCCTCGCCGCGCAAAATCGCTACACCGTTGTCGTCGTCACCCATGAGCTCAATCTCGCGGGTGAATACGCCGACCAGGTCGTGCTTTTGCAAAGGGGAAAATGTCTTCGTGTTGGTCCGCCGGCAACGGTGCTCCAGCGCGAAATTCTCGAACAAGTTTTTCAAGCGCCGCTCACCGTGGAGATGACTCCCTCCGGCCGGCCACGCGTAACGCTTTTTTCAAATAAATAGCAGTTCCATCGTCCACCCCAACCCGGGGGCCTGCCTGTCGCGGACAGGCCTCGCGCCTCCGACATCCTTAACCCGCAGCGGGCTCTGCCCCTCCACAACAACCGCGGACTTCGTGCTCGGGAAGACGGTGCAACACCGTCGCCGCCGCGCGACTGTAAGGCGAATGTACTGCTCGCCAGCCACTGTAGCCAATCTCAGCTACGGGAAGGCAGCGAGTGAACTCTGGATTGGCCGATCTTCCGACCGGCGCGTTGTAGCTGCCGGGCTTTAGCCCGGCCAGTTGTGGGTGCCGAGTTTTAACCCGGTCAACCCACCCAGAGTTCCTTTTCGCCAAGCCAGGAGACCGGCGAAGTCTGCAGCCCGTGCAAGCCTCTTTGCACCGGCCAACCTTCAAGCTCCCGCGCGTGAGGGAGCGGAGGAACCATGAAAAATAAAATCGCTATACTCTCCTTGCTCGCCGCATTCTTTCTTTCCGTCGTCAGTTCCAAAGCCGCACCGCAATCTCAAAGCAACAACGCTCGGCTCGCCGGCACGCTCACCGATCCATCCGGCGCAGCCGTCGGCGAAGTCCAGATCACCGCGCAACCAGAAGGCTCCTCGGCTGACCAATCCGTTTCCGCTGTTTCTTCCGCCGACGGCGCATACTCCCTGTCTCTTCCCGCGGGCCGCTATCGCCTGCGCTTCTCCCGTGCTTCCTTCGCCTCGCGTGAAATAGTTCTTACTCTCGCTTCCGGCGAATCCCGCGCCCTGAATCTTCGTCTCGACCTCCAACCGCTTTCTTCCAGCGTCATCGTCACAGGACAAACCGTGCCGTCAACCGCGCAGCAAACCACCGCCCCCACCGACGTCATCTCCCGCGAAGTCATCGACGACCGCCAGGCCGTTTCTCTGCCTGAGCTTCTGCAATTCTCTCCTGGCATCGCCATTGATCGCACAGGGCCTTTCGGCGGCACCGCCTCCGTTTTCCTAAATGGCGGCAATTCCAACTTCACCAAAGTCCTGGTGGACGGCACGCCCATCAATCCGCCCGGGAGCGGTGTGGATTTCTCCAGCCTCACTACCGAAAACATCGACAAGGTCGAAATCGTGCGCGGCCCGGAAAGCGCCATCTACGGCAGCGATGCCGTTTCTGGTGTGATCCAGCTATTCACCCACCGCGGCGATACCCGCGTACCTGGGTTCACCGTCTACTCCGAAGGCGGCAATTTTTCGTCCGGCCGCGGCGGTGCGGATCTCAGCGGTGTCCTCGGCAAATTCGACTATTCCGGGGCCACCTCCTATTTCCAGACCGACGGGCAGGGACCCAACGACTATTTCGTGAATCGCACCCTCTCCGGAAATTTTGGCTACTCTTTTTCCGGCACAAACCAGCTCCATCTTTCCCTTCGCAACAACACCAGCGACGCCGGCATTCCCGGCCCCACACTGCAGGGCCCGCCGGATCTTTTCCAGGGCTACGGCCAGAAGATTTTTTCCGCCAACGCCCGCTGGGAGTTCACCACCGGCTCCCACTGGCATCACCAGCTCATGGGCACGGATTCCTATACTCGCCAACACAACTTCGCGAATCAAGGTGATACGTTTCCGTTTCAATCCCTGCTCACCTTCAACCGCGCCGCGTTTAATCCCCAATCGAGCTACGTGTCGCGCAACTTCATCGCCACGATCGGCTACCAATATGAAGTCGAGAATGGAGACGTCTCTTCCGGCCATCTGCGCCGCAATAATCAGGCCGGGTACCTCGACTTCCGTTACACACCGATTTCGCGGCTCACTCTAGATTTTGGTGGACGCGTCGAAGCCAACAGCGAGTTCGGCACCCGCTTCACTCCACGTGTTGGAGGTTCCTATGCGCTTCACTATGGCAAAGGCTTCTTTGGCGACACGCGTTATCGCGCCTTTTACGGCCAGGGAATCAAGGAGCCCCGCTTCGATCAAACCTCCGGCACCGATCCCTGCTTTCCGGGCAATCCCGATCTCAAGCCAGAGGCAAGCAAGGGCTGGACCACCGGTTTCGATCAAAAACTCGCTTCAGATCGCTGGAAAGTTTCTGTCGACTATTTCTACACTCGGTTTTACGACATCGTCAGCTTCGCGAATTGCTCTCCAGGCGGTCTTTGCCAGGTGAATCCATCTTGCAAGTTTGGAAATGGCACCTTTTTTAATACCGACCTCGCTTTTGCCCGTGGCATCAGCCTCGTTTCCGAATTCCGCCCGCGCAAGTGGCTCTTCATCAATGGAAATTACACGTACGACGACACGCGCGTGGTGAAGTCCGAAAATCCCTTCGCGGATCCCTCGCTGGAGCCCGGCAATCACCTGATTCGCCGCCCGGTGAATTCCGGTTCACTCGGCGTGAACTTGAACGTCGCGCATGTGAACTGGAATTTCATCGGCTACTTCAGCGGCGTGCGCACGGATTCCAATTTCGTCAATCCTACGCAAACCACGAATCCGGGCTACGCGCGCTTCGACATGGCCGCAAACTACAACCTGACCCGGGGCCTCTTCGTCACCGCCCGCGCCATCAACCTCTTCGACAAGCAATACCAGGACGCCCTCGGCTTCCCCGCGCTGGGCCGCTACTACATGCTGGGCCTGCGCTACGCCTTCACCGGACGAAACTGATGCGTGGAGCAAATCTCTTTGTAGGGACCGGGCTCGCCCGGCCCGGCGTCAACACCGGAGCGCGAATTGCCAGCACCTGAACCAATACTCTTCTGCTGGAGCGGCGGCAAGGACAGCGCCCTCGCGTTGCACTCGCTGCTCCAGCAAAGCCGCGTGCGTATCGCCGCCTTGCTCACCACCGTGACCGAGGGCTACGACCGCGTCAGCATGCATGGCGTTCGCCGCGAACTTCTGCAGCGGCAAGCAGAATCTCTCCGTCTGCCGCTGCACGAAGTCTTCATCCCTCCGCAATGTGTCAATCCAATTTACGAAGCCCGCATGGAAGAAGCGTTGCTCTTCTATTTCAAACACGGTATCCGCCGCGTTGCGTTCGGCGACATCTTCCTCGAAGACCTCCGCCTCTACCGCGAGAAAAATCTCGCCCGAGTCGCGATGCAGGCTCTCTTTCCCATCTGGAAACGCGACACGCGTGAACTCATCCGCGAATTCCACGCCGCGCAATTTCGCTCCGTCGCCGTCTGTATCGATTCCAGGGTCCTCGATCCAAGCTTCGCCGGCCGTGAACTCGATGCGTCCTTCTTCGACGATCTCCCGCCTGGCGTCGATCCCTGCGGCGAAAACGGCGAATTCCACACCTTCGTCTTCGATGGTCCGATTTTCTCGCGCCCCGTCGGCTTCACCCTCGGCGAAGTCGTTCGGCGCGATTCCTTCGTCTTCCGCGATCTGTTGCCGGGAAAAACTCTTAAGGAGGTTTGACTCGAATCATGTTCCAGGAAAAATCGCCCACTCATGTTTTCGTACTTCGCGCCATTCTCGCCGCTGTAATGATCATTCTCGCCGCCGTGTTGCGCATTGTGCCGCATCCATGGAATTTCACGCCCATCGGCGCCATGGCACTCTTCTCCGGTGCGATGTTCCGCGATCGCCGCGTCGCCTTTCTCTTCCCTCTCGTAGCCCTGTTCGCCGGCGACCTCTTCGTCGGACTCCACCGCCTCATTCCCGTGGTCTACGCCAGCTTCCTCCTCAGCGTGCTCATCGGCACTTGGCTCGTCCATCGTCGCGGCATTCTCCGTATCGGCGCCGCCGTATTTCTCGGGGCACTGCAATTTTTCCTCGTCACCAACTTCGCCGCCTGGCAACTCTTCGGCACTTACCCGCACACTCCCGCCGGACTCGCCGCCTGTTACATCGCGGGCCTGCCCTTCTTCGGCAACGCCCTCGCCGGCGACGCCCTCTACGCCACGCTCTTCTTCGGCACCTTCGCCCTCGCTGAACATCTCTTTCCAACTCTTCGTCTGCAACCCGATCGCTCGAACTTTAGTCCCAATCACGCGCGCCTCTGAAGCGAATTGCCCCATGTAGGGGCGGCTTCACGCCGCCCTCCTACTCTCTCTCCGTTCACCCGCCCCTCCCCGCGCATCCCCCCGCGCGCCTCTGCTATACTTTATTTCTTTCACCATGACGAAATTCGCCACCGAATCCGCCATGTCTCCCGAGTTCCTCGCCAAATACGAGCCGGTCATCGGCCTGGAAGTCCACGTCCAGCTCCTCACCAAAACCAAGATTTTCTGCGGCTGCTCCACGCGCTTTGGCGATCCGCCGAACTCCAACGTTTGCCCGGTCTGCCTCGGCCTCCCCGGCACGCTCCCGGTCCTCAACAAGCGCGCCGTGGAAATGGCCATGCGCGCCGCTCTGGCCATCAATTGCACCGTTCACGAGCATTCCCGCTTCGCCCGCAAAAATTATTTTTATCCCGATCTGCCCAAGGGCTACCAGATCTCGCAATACGAATTGCCCCTGGCCACCGGCGGCTGGCTCGAAATCGAAGTCCACGGCGAAAAAAAGCGCATCGGCATCACCCGCCTGCATCTTGAAGAAGACGCCGGCAAATCGCTCCATGATGGCTTCCCGCACTCCGCCGAAAAAACCTACGTGGATTTCAACCGCTGCGGCACCCCGCTCAGCGAAATCGTTTCCGAGCCGGACATGCGCACGCCCGATGAGGCCTACGCCTACCTCACCACCCTCCGCCAGATCCTTCTCTATACCGGCGTCAGCGACGTCAACATGGAGGAAGGCTCGCTCCGCTGCGACGCCAACGTCAGCGTCCGCCTGCGCGGCGCGAAAGAATTTGGCACCAAGGTGGAAGTAAAAAATCTCAACTCATTCCGCTACTTGGCCAAAGCTCTCGAGTACGAAATCGAGCGCCACGTCGGCATCATCGAATCCGGCGGCCGCATCTCCCAGGAAACGCGCCTATGGAATCAGGCTGCCAACCGCACCGATTCCATGCGCTCCAAGGAAAAGGCCCACGACTACCGTTATTTCCCAGAGCCTGACCTGCTGCCCGTCCACGTCAGCCCCGCTTGGCGCGACGAAGTTCTCCGCTCGCTCCCCGAACTTCCCGCCGCCAAGCGCTCCCGTTTCGTTTCCGTTTACGGCATCACGCCATACGATGCCGAAGTCCTCACCGGCTTGCAAGAGTTAGCTAATTATTTCGAATCCGTCGTGAAAGCAGGCGCCCCCGGCAAAGCCGCCGCCAACTGGATGCAGACCGAACTTCTCCGCCGCCTCAACGATTCCGGCAAGGAAATCGCCGCGAGTCCGGTCAAGCCTGCAGCTCTCGGTGAACTTGTCACTCTTGTTGAATCCGGCAAAATCACCGCCGCCGTCGCCAAGAAAGTCTTCGCCACCATGTTTGAAACCGGCCGCTCCGCCGTCGAAATCGTCTCTGCCGAAGGCCTCGGCGCCCAAGTTGGGGACGATGCTATCGAAAAAGCCGCGCGCGAAGTGATCGAGAAAAATCCCGACAACGTCGCCAAATTCAAATCCGGCAACGAAGGCGTCTTCAAGTTTTTCGTCGGCCAGGTAATGAAAGCTACCAAAGGCCAGGCCAATCCACAGGTGGTCAACGACATCGTCCGCCGCCTGCTCTCTTAGCATTTGTAATGGCCCCGACCGGGTCGGGGGCGCTTATGGGCCGCACGTAGCTCGAACCCAGGTTCAGGAGAACACTCTCATGCTCAAAATCGGCGACAAAGCTCCCGAATTCACCCTCGCCTCTGACGGCGGCAAGCAGCTCTCCCTAAGAGACTTCAAGGGCCGCCGCGTCCTGTTGTTCTTTTTTCCGAAAGCGAATACTCCGGGTTGAACGGTGGAAGCGTCCGAGTTTCGCGACGCAAAAGCTAAGTTCGATAAGCTGAGTGTCTCCATACTCGGAGCAAGCGCCGATCCCGTGAAGGCTCTGCAGAAATTCAGCGACAAGTGGAAGCTCAATTTTCCGCTGCTCAGCGATCCAACGCACAAAATGATCGAATCCTACGGCGCGTGGCGCGGCAAGAAATTCATGGGCCGCCTGTTCAAGGGAATTATCCGCAGCAGTTTTCTGATCGGCCCCGATGGCAAAATCGAACAAATCTGGGACCCAGTCAAAGCCAAAGGCCACGCCGCCGATGCCCTCTCCCGCCTCACCGAGTAGGAGGAGTCTCTCTTCAATCTTCAATGTAGCGCTGGTCTTTCAAGCCAGCCTCTTCGCTCCCGCCTAAACCTCCACCCGCAACTCTTCCCCCACCAGCTCAATCAACATATTGTCGATCAACCGTGTCTTCCCCACGTACACGGCCATTACCGCGTAGCACCGCCGCGCCACCCGCACCACCGGCTCAAACGTCTCCGCATCCACAATCTCCGCGTAATCCACCCGCGCCCGCGGCTCGCTTGCCAGCACTCTGTGCATCGCTCCCTGCAACTCCAACGAATCCCGCACGCCCGCCGCAATCTCTCGCTCCGCTGCCCGCAGCGCCTGGTACAACACCGTCGCCGCTTCGCGATCCGCCCCTTGCAAATACGCATTCCGCGAACTCATTGCCAGCCCATCCACTTCGCGCACGATTGGGCAAACCACAATCTCCGTATCCAGGTTCAAATCGCGCACCATCTGCTGCACAATCCGTACTTGCTGCGCGTCCTTCCGCCCGAAATAGGCGAAATGCGGCTGCACAATCTCCAGCAGCTTCAGCACCACGGTGGACACACCGCGAAAATGCCCCGCGCGCGCCCTGCCTTCCAGCCGCTCGCTCAATCCCTCCACGTGCACATACGTGGAAAATCCCGTCGGATAAATCTCTCCCGCCTCCGGTAGAAACAATCCATCCACTCTCGCCGCGGTCAGCTTCTCCACGTCCGCTTCCAGCGGGCGCGGATACCGGGACAAGTCCTCACTCGCCGCAAATTGTTTAGGATTCAAAAAAATCGAAGCGTACACCGGCGAGCATTCCCGCCTCGCCCTCTCCACCAGGGCCAGGTGCCCCGCATGCAGCGCCCCCATCGTAGGCACCAGTCCGATGATCCGCTGCTCCTGCCGCGACGCCCGCGCCCGCTCTTTCATCCAGGCAACTGTTCGAATCGTCTCCATCCGCGCTAAGCGCCCTCCGCCGCGGCGCGTTCCCGATAGAAGTGCATCAAGTCCGTCAGCACCGGCTGGGCGCCCAATTGCCGCAACAGTGTCATCACCTGGCCCCGGTGGTAGGTTCCATGATTCACAAGATGCTGCATCGATTGCCAAAGCGGGTTGCAGTAGACGCCAAATTTAAACGTCTTGTACTCCATCACTCGGTTCAAATCTTCCTGCGTCAAAGAGCCGACAAATCCAAGCAGTCGCGCCTCAAGCCCAGCCCACTTCTCCTGCAAGCTTGCCACATCTTGAAATTCTGTTGCGTCCGGAAGGGAAGCCGGCGAACGCCCCTGAAATCGTTCCAGCCACACCCATTCCCCTCCATAAATATGAGCCATCGTGTCCCGCAAAGAACCGAAACTCGACCCCATCGGCCGCAAAAACTCTTCTTGTTTGACTGCCGCGACTGCCCCCAATATTCTCCGGTTGGCCCAGGCATTGAATTCATACAACAAGCTCATCTCTTTCGGAGTCATTTCTGGCCTCCTTCCCGCATTTTTTTGATGGAAGATTTGGAGGCGGCGCGAAACTCATCCGCCGCCCATCGAACCAAAAAAGGGCTTGCACCTACCGCGCGATGCGAATGGGTTTTCCGCCCTTGATCGCACTCGGCGCGTGGTAAGACTCCGCATCCGAAGGAAAACTCCCGTCCTGCACGTCCGCGCAATATTCGCGCACCGCCTGCGAAATCACTTCGCCAACATTCGCATACCGTCGCGCAAACTTCGGTGGTTCCTGAAACGTCAGCCCCAGCAAATCGTGCAGCACCAGGATCTGTCCGTCGCAATCGGGTCCCGCGCCGATGCCGATCGTCGGAATCCGCACGCTCTTCGTAATCTCGGCCGCCAATTCGCGCGGGATTCCTTCCAGCACAATCGAAAACGCTCCGGCCGCTTCCACCGCCCGCGCGTCGCGCAGCAACTGCTCCGCGCCGCCCGCGGTTTTCCCCTGCACGCGGTATCCGCCCATGGCATTCACCGATTGCGGCGTCAATCCCACATGGCCCATCACCGGGATCTCGGCCTCCGTCAGCCGCGCAATCACTTCCAGCCGCCGCTCGCCGCCTTCCACCTTCACGGCTTCCGCGCCTGCTTCTTTCACAAAGCGCACCGCGTTTTGCAGCGCTTCGTTCACATCGCCCTGGTAGGTGCCAAACGGCATGTCCGCCACCATCAGCGCCCGCTGCACCCCTCGCCGCACTGCCTTCGTGTGATGCAGCGCTTCCTCCATCGTCAGTGGCAGCGTGCTTTCATACCCCAGCACCACCATCGCCACCGAATCGCCCACCAACACCACGTCCACCCCGGCCTCATCCATCAATCGAGCCGTCGGATAGTCGTATGCCGTCACGCAGGTGATTTTTTTCTTGTTTGTGGAATCCGCAGCCAGGGACTTCCGCTGCAGCAACTCGGGAACGGTCACTTTCGCACTGTTCCCATTCGGAATCATGCTCATGTCGGCCTCCGGTGCCGTTCCCTAAGTTCGGGATACAGCCCTCGCGCGAACAGCCTAACTATAACAAATTGTGATGCAAGTCACCATAATTTGTGATGCTCAACGCCCAGCCCATAATTGTTTAACCATTTCCAATGTAGGCGCATGGCTTTAGCCATGCCCGCCCCGTCGCAGGAGGGCCAGCCCGCTCCCTATTTCTCCGTTCCAGCTTTCACAACCCGCTGCTCCAGATTCCACCCACGCAACCCCACGCTCGCTCCCCCCTTTACAGCCGCCTTCGGGCACTCGATAACGATCTCTTTAATTTCCCCCGGCAGCAGCGAAACATAGTTATCGCTGTAATACGCCGGCAGCACCCGTGTTTTTCCGTCCGCCTCCAGCAGCGTCAATTTCAATTCAATCGCCGCCGTGCTCCCCGCATTGTCCAACACCACTTTCGCTCGTTGCTCGTCGCCATCAATGGCGGTTCGCACCGTCGCCTTGATCTGCGCCGCTCCCAGCCGGTTCAGCTTCCGGTAATCCGCGCTCGTTCCGCCCATCCAGTAGAAATTGTCCGACACAACTTTTCCAGTCGAATCGCGCAGCTCCAATTTCACCAGCGCTACGTTCTCTTTCAAAAATGGCGCCAGGTCCAGCGTGAAAAATTCCGTGGTCCCGCTCGGTGCATCCTTCTTCTCTTCATGCTCCACCAACAACTTGTTCTCCAGCGAATAAGCGCGCGCGTGCGCCGTCAGTCCCGTCTTTGTATCCGGCAGCGAGTTGGCCACCTCCACCGCGTAATTCGAAGGGTCCAGCTGCACGTGCACCATTTCGCTCGCCTTCTTCACCGCATAGAACGACGCCTGCGTGTCGTAATCCGAGCTCAAAATCTGCCACGTCGAACTCGGCCACGCTGGCTGCGTCATCCAGAGCATCCGGCCCGTATTCGGCGCCCAAAGGTGCGCGTTCATCCCCTCAAACACCGCGCGATGCTGCACGTAATTGAACATCTGCGCTTTCCGTTCAAAATCTTCCAGGCTCGTTGGCGCGCCAAATTCCTTTTCCATTTCCAACATCAGCGGCGACATGTCTCCGTTCGCGCTCTGGTGCCAGTCGTGATACGCCCAGTTGTCGCTGATCGGCCACAAATCCTCCCGCGGAATCCACGCCCGCCAGTTCTCCAGCGTCGGAAACGACGGCGTCCCCGTCTCCACGGAAAATCCGTGATTCAGCATCGTGAAATATAGCTTCAGCTCCACATATTTGTACGGCCCGCTGTTCTGCAGATTCACCTGGTTCGAGGTCGGCGTGTAATACCGCGTTCCATCCACCGTGCGCGTCAATTCCTCCAGCCCCTGGTTCAGGATCGGCTGTGGCACGCCTTCGTTTCGCCCGCACCACACCGCAATCGACGGGTGATTCCTGAAGCGCGAAGTCGTGTCCCGCGCATTCTCCAGAAACAGCGCCGGGTCCTCCGGCTCGATATTGTAATTTTGCGTGGAGGCCCAGAAATCGTTCCACACCAGCAATCCGTACTCGTCGGCAAGTTCATAGAAAACCTCTTCCGTGCTCTGTCCAACCCAATTCCGGATGATGTTTACGTTCGCGTCCCGGTGCAGCCGGAAAAACGGCTCCAGGCGCTCCCGCGACACCCGCTTCAGCATGTCGTCCATTCCCCAACTGCCGCCGCGCGCCGCGATTCGCACGCCGTTCACCTTAATCGTCAGGTAGGGAGTCGCCCGCGTATCCTCAAGACGCTTTACCGCCGCAGATTTCTCCGCGCCGGGTTTCAGCGAAGCCACCCACGACTTCCAGCTGTCTCTCCACTCCTCCGGAAAAATCGATGGGAATGGGTCCGGTGACGGCACATTCCGGATGCCGATGTGCGTCACATCCACAATTTGTTCTTGCTTTGCCCTCGCCGCTGTCGGCGAAAGTTCCACGCGCTCCAAATGGCCGGTACTGTCCATCAGGCTCAATTCATACGTGAGTTCACGAATCCCGAACCGCACTACCTGGACATCCGATTTCTTCCCGTCCACCGCTACCCCGAGCTTCAGCGTGTACAACTCAGGCTTCCCGTATCCGTTCGGCCACCACAACCGCGGGTGCTGCACTTTCAGTTGCTTGAACTCCGAAGACGTTAACGTCACCGTATTCTTGCCAGGCACAAGCGAAACCGTCTTCGTAACCTTCACATTTTCGAAAGACGCCTCCAGTGTTCCGCTCACAGTCAGGCTCGTTTCGTTCTCAAGCGGCACCGTAATCTCCACATCCGCCCGGTTCGTCTCCGGCAACGGCAGCTTCGTCACCACCTGCGCATCGCCAATCTTCACTCCGCCTGTCGCTCTCACCATCACTGCCTGCCAAATTCCCGTGTCGCGATCCCGAATCGATGGAATCCAATCCCATCCCTCCGTGTCCACAAACGTCGGCCCATCCAGGCACATCAACCCGCCATTTTCACCGGGGCCAGCCTTGATGCTCTGCTCGTGGGGAATTCCCGGGTGCGGCGGCGGCGAAACGAGCACCGCCAGCACATTCACTCCGCCGGCCTTCACCGCATTCGTCACGTCAAACACTCCGCGAATGAACGCGCCTTTGATCGTCCCGACCTGCTTCCCGTTCAGCCAGACCGCAGCCGCGTAGTTGATTCCATGGAACGTCAGCGTCAACCGTTGTCCCTTCCAATCCGCCGGCGCAGTGAACTCGCTCCGATACCAGTAATCCTGCTTGTTCAAAGTTTCCGGAATCGCCAGATTGTTCAGCCCGTAATCGGGATCGGGGTAAACACCCTGATCGATCATCGTCGTCAGCACCGTTCCCGGCACCGTCGCGTCCCACCAGCCATTTGTCCCAAATCCGTTTTGCGAAATCGCCTCGCCGCCCTCCGAAATCTCCGGAGCCGGCCGCAGCTTCCACCGCCCAGAAATCGTCCACTCATTCGAACTCTTCGATTCAATCCCCGCCTTCGATTCGCTCACCGCTTTTTTCTCCGGCCGCGAAAAGGCCGCCTTCGTCCTCGGTATCGTGTCCGGATCCTGCGGCGCGCGATAACCCGCCTGCCCTTGCGTCTGCACCGGCCACGGCTTCGACCCTTCCTCGTAAAGGATCGCCGCGAAATTCACTTGCTTCCCGTACATCTCTTTCAATTCCTCTCCCCTCAACGCGCGCCGCAACACCGTCAACCTGGCAATCTTTCCCGCAAAATGCCGGTTCTCCTGCGCTGGAAACTGCGCCGGCGCAATCACCAGCAACGGACTGATTCTTCCCGCATCCACCTTCCCGCTCGCCACCCTCCCGCCATTCGCATAAATCTGAACTTCCTGTCCGTCAAATGTCGCCGCAACAAATTGCCACTTCCCCGGCCCAAGCCCGGCCGCTCCAGAAAAAGTCGCGTCCTTGCCTCCCCAGTAAAACAACTTCTCCCCATCCACTCCTAGGCACCGCGAGTATTCCTCTCCCGGATCTCCCACACCCGCGATCAACACCGCTCCTTTCGGCGCCTCATCCATCCAGACCCATGCATACAAACTCCATGGCGAATCCGCGCGCAGCACGGTATCGTTCTTCACCAGATGTTTTTTCAGCTCATCCCCACCCGCCCAAAACGTGCCGTTATATGGTCCGTAGTACGGAGGATCGTTCGTGGGGATTTCCGCTTGGCCGCGCGTCCGCCCCGCACACAAAAGGCCGGCAACGAACATCAGCACAACGCCAATTGTTGTTTTCATGGTGATCCGGCTGTTCTCGCTTGGTAGCTAGGGTTGTTCCCGGGAAATAGTTCCACAATGTAGTTCTCATTGGAAAGCATTTCCGCTTCCGCTCGCCAGCGAACGAGAGTCGCTGTTTAGTGCACGGAAGACTTTGCCGGCGTTTGGCTGCGCCCCTTCCACTGCCCGCCGCGCCCCAGCCAATACCTCACTGCCGAAATCCAGGTCGCATACGTGTAAAAAGCCGCCGCCACCGGCAACGCCGCCGCCCACAGTGGCGACATTCGGTAAAACCGCACCGTCGGCAAATACGTAATTGCCATCAACGCCCACGCCGCCAGTCCCAGCCGCCACACCACCGGCCGCGCGCTGAACGTGAAAACCACCGGCATCAAATACGTCACAGTCATCCCCAGCAGCGTCCCCGCCAGCAGCAACCAAGAATACCCAAGTTGCGTGAACGCCGTCCGTGCAATCAAATCCTGAATTTCCGTGAACGATGTATACGTCCGCAGGCTCACGCTTTTTCGCGTCAGTCCCATCCAGATTCCGCCGCCCGTCCGCTTCACTGCCCGTGCCAGTGTGCAGTCGTCAATCACCTCGCCCCGAATTGCCGCCAGTCCGCCAATCCGCTCCAGCGCCGCCTGTTTCAGCAGCACGCAACCTCCCGCCGCTCCGGCCGTCTTCCTTTTTTTGCTCGCAGTCCAGCTTGGCGGGTAGAGTTTCAGAAAAAAATAAAGAAACGGCGGAATCAACAAGCGTTCCGGCAACGAGTTCACCTGCGATAGCACCATCAACGAAACCAGATCCAGTTGCTGCTTCTCCGCGCGCTGCACCACGCGGCGCAGCGTGTCCGGCGCGTGCTCGATATCCGCGTCCGTGAACCAGAAATATTCCGCCTCGCGCGCAACGCTGCTCTCGACACCCTGCTGCATCGCCAGCAGTTTTCCCGTCCAACCGCTCTCCAGCGCCGCCCCTTGCAAAATCAACACCCGCTCGCTGGCTCCTGCCAGCGCTGCCGCGTCCCGCGCCAGTGCGCCGGTTCCATCCTCGCTGTGGTCGTCCACAACCACCACGCGCAGCTCGCTAGGGTAGTCCTGCTTCACCAGCGATTCCACCGTCCGCGCAATCGTTTCCGCCTCGTCGCGCGCCGGAACAATGGTGACCACCCGCGGCCACTGCGCCAGCAATTCCTGCTTTGCGATGTCGTCATCAAACGCGAGAACTTGCCAGAACGCCCCGCGCAAAAAGGTGAGCACAACCCAGATCAGCAACGAAATGATAGCCAGTATGAGGGCCAGCAAATTCACGCCCCATTCTGTCTCAAATCCCAACCCGCCGCCACTCTGCAACCTACGCCAGATCCTCCGCCCGGATCGGCAGCCGCCGCACCGGCTTCCCCGTCGCTGCAAAAATCGCATTGCACACCGCCGGCGCAATCGGCGGCGTCCCCGGCTCACCGATCCCGCCCGGCCCGTCGTTGCTCTCCACAATGTGCACTTCCACCTGTGGCGTCTCGTTCATCCGCACCATGTCGTAATCATTGAAGTTCGCCTGCTCCACGCGCCCGTTCGCAATCGTAATCTCGCCCTTCAGCGCCGCGGTCAGTCCATAAATGATCCCGCCTTCAATCTGCGCGCGAATTGTCTCCGGGTTCACGTGTCGCCCGCAATCCACCGCCGCCACCACGCGATGCACTTGCACCGTATGCGCCTTGCGGTCAATGCTGATCTCCGCCACTTCAGCCACGTAGCTGCCAAACGATTCCACCACCGCAATGCCCCGGTAGCGTCCCGCGGCCAACGGCTTACTCCATCCCGCCTTTTCCGCTGCCAGCTCCAGCACCCCGCGTTGCCGCGCATCCTTGCTCAGCAGCCCGCGCCGGAATTCAAACGGATCTTTCCCCGCCGCCTTCGCCATTTCGTCCACGAAACATTCCGCGATGTACCCGTTGTGTGAATTTCCCACCGACCGCCAGAATCCCACCGGCACGCCGGGCTCCGTCAGTAGGTACTCCACCAGAAAATTCGGCACGTCATATTTCAGCGTGGCGATGCCTTCCGTCGCTGTGTCATCCAGCCCGTTCTTCACCGAGCCGGGGAAAAATCGCGACATGATCGAGGGGCCTACAATCCGCGTCTTCCACGCCACTGGCGCGCCCTTGTCGTCCAGCCCCGCCCACAATTTCACCATCACCGCCGGCCGGTAATAATCGTGCTGCATGTCGTCTTCCCGCGACCACGTCACCTGCACCGGCGCGCCTGCCGCCTTCGAAAGTTCCACGGCCTCCACGATAAAGTCCTGCTCGGCGCGCCGCCCAAATCCTCCGCCCAGATACGTCGTGTGAACGCGCACCTGCTCCGGCTTCAACCCGGTGATCTTTGCTCCGTTCATCTGCGCAAACGTCTGAAATTGCGTCGGCGCATAAATATCGCAGCCATCCGCCCGCACATCCGCCGTGCAGTTCATCGGCTCCATCGTCGCGTGCGCCAGGAATGGCAGCTCGTATACGGCCTCCACTTTCTTCGCCGTGCCGCCCATCGTTCCGTCCGCGTCGCCGTCCTTGCGCGCAATCACGCCAGTCTGCTCCACGCGTCCCTGATACAGCTTGTGGATCGCGTCGCTTGAATTCTTTGCGTTCGCACCCTCATCCCAGATGATCTGCAGCGCGTTTCGCCCTTCCATCGCCGACCAGGTGTTGTCGGCCACCACGGCCACGCCCGTCGAAACCTGCACCACGCTCTTCACTCCGCGCACAGCTTTCGTCTTCGTTCCATCAAAATTTTTCACCGTGCCGCCAAACACCGGGCACCGCGCCACCGCCGCATGCAGCATCTTCGGCCGCCGCACATCAATGCCAAACTCCGCCGTGCCGTTCACCTTTATCATGGAATCGATCCGCTTCGTCGCCTTCCCGACGTACTTGTACTCCTTTGCATCCTTCCGCTTCGGGCTCGCCGGCACCGGTATCTTCGCCGCCTCATCCACCAGCGCGCCATAACCGATCCGCTTGCCCGAAGCCGTATTCACCACCGCGCTGTTTTCCGTGTGGCACGCGCTCGGCTCCACGTTCCACCGCTTCGCCGCCGTCGCGATCAGCATCTCCCTCGCCGCCGCTCCCGCTTTCGCCAGCGGCTCCCACGATCCGCGAACGCTCGTGCTTCCGCCCGTGCCCTGCAAACCGAAAACCGGATTGAAATATACCGGTGCCGCCGGTGCAAATTCCGTCTTGATCTTTTTCCAATCGAGGTCCAGTTCGTCCGCCAGAATCATCGTCAGCGCGGTATTGATTCCCTGGCCCATCTCAGATTTGTCGATCAGCAGTGTCGTCGTGTCGTCCGGCGCAATCTGCACCCATGCATTGATCGCCGCCGGATCCTTCGGCGGCACACCCGCCTGCGCCTCATATTTCCCGGGCAGATACAGGCCGATCACCAATCCGGCCCCGCCCGCCGCGCTCTTTTTCAAAAAGTCCCGCCGTCCCACAATGTCTATCGTTGGCATTTGTTCTCCTCTTAAGCTAAATCCCGGGGCTGAATGGGCAGCCGGCGCAAACGCTTCCCGGTCGCCGCAAAAATCGCGTTGCACATCGCGGGAGCAACCACCGGCAATCCGGGCTCGCCGATGCCCGTGGGCTCTTCCTTGCTCATCACCACATGGACTTCCGTCTTCGGCGCGTCGTTCATCCGCGGCATCTGGTAGTCATTGAAATTCGATTGCTCCACGCGCCCCCCGCTGATCGTGATGGCGTCATACGAAGCAGCAGACAGCCCGTAAATGGCGGCGCTTTCCACTTGCGCGCGGACACCTTCCGGATTGATGGGCCGTCCGCAATCCACCGCGTAAACCAGCCGCTCCAGCTTCACGGCGCCGTTCTTCACGCTGACCTCCGCGACGGCGGCCGTGTAGGAATCAAACGAATAAAACGCCGCAATGCCGCGTCCTTGTTCCTTCGGCAGCGGCTTCGCCCAGCCCGCCTTCTCTGCGGCAAGCTGCAAAACGCCCTTCAGTCGCGCGGTGTCCAGCGACGGTTCCTTCTCCGCGTCGAACAGCGGAATTTTGCGGTCCGCGCCGATCAGCTTCATCCGAAACGCCAGCGGATCCTGCCCGGCAGCAGCCGCTAGCTCATCAATGAAACTTTCCACCACGAAGCCGCTGGTCGAATGCTCCACCGAGCGCCACCAGGCGCGCGGCACGCTCGATTCCGCCAGCGTGTATTCGATCCGAATATTCGGTGTGACGTAAGGAATTGTCGAGCCGGTGCCAAACTCGCCCTGCTCGGGTTTTTCCGCGCCGTTCTCGCGCCACTTCGCCGCGATGGACGTGGAAGTCTGAAAATGTTTCCACGCGGCAAGGTTTCCGTTCGCGTCCAACGCGCCCTGCATTTTGTGATAAGACGCCGGCCGGTAAAAATCGTGCTGCATATCATCTTCGCGGGTCCACAGAACCATCACCGGTTTACCCGCGGCCTTCGCAACCTGCGCCGCTTCCATCACGAAATCCGCCTGGTAGCGACGTCCAAATCCTCCGCCCATCAGTGTCGTGTGCACGATCACTTTTTCCGGCGGAAGTTTCGCCGCTTCGGCGATGACACCTTGTGCCCACTGCGGAGCCTGCGTCGGCACCCACGCATCCGCCCCGTCGGGCCGGATATGCACGGTGCAATTCATCGGCTCCATGCAGGCGTGAGCGGCGAAGGGAAACTCGTAAGCGGCTTCGATTTTCTTCGGACTGGACGCAAGCGCCGCATCCGCATCCCCGTCATTGCGCACGATTTTTCCCGGCCTCGCGGCGTTCGCCAGAAACTGTTCGTGAAGTCCGGCGCTCGATTCCTTTGCCGCCGGGCCGAGATCCCATTTCACTTCCAGCGCCTTGCGGCCCTGAATCGCCGCCCAGGAATTCACCGCCAGCACCGCAATGCCGCCTGTCGTGGAAGCACCGCGCCCGCTCGTTTCAAACGCAATCACATCGCGAACGCCGGGCACCGCTTTCGCCTTTGCGGCGTCAAACGAAACCACCTTGCCGCCAAACACCGGGCATCGCGCCACAACCGCAAATAGCATTCCGGGGAGGCGGGAATCGATCCCGAAAACGGCCGTGCCGATGGCTTTTTCCCGGACTTCATATCGCCGGGTGTCGTGGCCGACCAGCGTGAAATCATTGGAATTCTTTAGCGGCACCGTGTTGAAATTCGGAATCGGCAGCTTCGCGGCAGCCTCGACCAGCTCGCCGTACGACAGATAGCGTCTCGGATTGCCGTGAACCACCTGGCCATCAACAGCCTTGCAGGTGTCCGCGCCGACCTCCCACTTCTGCGCGGCCGCGGCAATCAACATTTCGCGCGCCGCCGCGCCCGCCCGGCGCAAGGGCAGCCAGGATCCTGCAACGCTCCCGCTGCCTCCCGTGCCCAGGTCATAAATTTTTGGATTTGTGGGCGCCTGCTCCACCTTGACGCTCTTCCAATCCACGCAAAGCTCTTCCGCAAGGATCATGGGCAGCGCGGTCATAATCCCCTGGCCCATTTCCGATTTCCCAAGAATCAGCGTCACGCGATTGTCGGGTGTGATCCGGACCCACGCGTCGAAAGGACTTGGAGTTTTCTTTTCCTGCTCCGCCGCCTGGTTCGCAAATGCGCGCCGAGACAAACGGAACCCGACAACAAGCGCCGCACCCCCAGCCACACCAGTCCTCAGAAATTCGCGGCGGGAGAATGCAGTACTCTTTGCCATAGGACACCCCGGAAAGTTTCGCGAACAGTTCGGTGAAAAAGGGCTGGAGTGTTGAACTAGGACTTGCCGGCTTGCAGTGAGGCGGCGTGGTGGATGGCTTTGCGGATGCGCTGGTACGTGCCGCAGCGGCAGATGTTTCCGCTCATGGCGTCGTCGATATCCGCGTCTGTTGGATTGGGTTTCTTCGCCAGCAGCGCCACCGCGGACATGATCTGCCCAGACTGGCAGTATCCGCACTGCGGCACGTCTTCTTCGATCCAGGCTTTCTGCACCGGATGCGACGCATCCGCCGAGAGCCCCTCGATCGTGGTGATTTTCTTTCCCGCTACGCTCGACACCGGCGTGATGCACGAGCGCGTCGCTTCTCCGTTGATGTGCACTGTGCAAGCGCCGCAAAGCGCCATCCCGCAGCCGAACTTCGTGCCCGTCATGTTCAGCGTGTCCCGCAGCACCCAGAGGAGCGGCATTTGCGGATCAACATCGACGCTTGTGGATTTTCCATTCAACGTAAAAGTTGTGCCCATGGTCTTCTCCCCCCAACTCGCCAATTATCCTACAACACCCCGCCACCGGATGGAAATCGCCGAAAATCCGCCAGGGCCGCGCCTCCGATTTCGGTGGTAATCATTGAAATGCCGCGACGGTTTGCTTCGAGTTGGCTAATTCTTCCCAGGCTCCTCAGGTCGGAAATTGCGGCGCAGGTAACCTTTGGCTCGAAACATTATCGTTCTCAGTGTTGACAGGCGAGTGTTCAACCTGCGAGCGATCTCGGAGTAACTCATTCGTTTGTAGTACAGCAGCATGAGTGGAACTTTGTATCTTTCCGGCAGGCGAGTTAACTGTTCTCTGACCTGGCGGTGTTCGTCCTTGCGCAGAAGTTGGGAGAGCGGCGAAGGAATCGAACGATCGGGAATACACTCAAAGTCGGTGTGTTCCAGAGAAGAACTCCTCTCGCGCTTTCTTCGCCGCAGCTTATCAATGCAGTGCCGCCATGCCACTTGCGAGACCCACGGGCGAAAGGGCAACCTCTCGTCCTTTTGGTGCAAAACCCTGTAAAGTTTCAAGAAGACCTCCGCAGCCGCGTCTTCGGCGTCTTCCGGCTGCCGGAAAAACCGCCGGCAGATCCCCAAAACATAGCGATAGTGAGCCGTGTATATTGTGCTCAGCAGTTCGGGACACATTGGCTGCTCCGGATTCGGGGCCGCGCCGAACGCCACATCTTCCATGATCATCAAAGCAGGTTTTGTTGGCATCACCAGTCCTTTCCTCTGAATTTGGACACGCCAATATCTTCGGGCTCGCTCGATACAAATGTCCGAACTCGTCGTTACATTCGTTCAGCTGGCTGTACTTGCTTCCGTTTCGCTCGCGACTTTCCTCGGTCGAACAACGGAACTCTGACGCCGGCGAGGCTTCGAAATCTCATTGTTAGCCGTGGAAGTGCGCTCCGGAGCGTTGCCCTCGCGGCGGCGGACAACCAGAAGTGTCAAATCATCTTCCGGTGAACACGCATCGGCGAAGTCGAGTACCGCTCCAAGCGTCGAGAAGAGAACCTGGTTTGCCGTCCCGCCACCAACAGTCTTCGCCGCGGCCGTCAACCTATCCATCTCGAACTCCTCGTCCAGGGAATTCCGGCATTCCGTCAGGCCGTCGGAATAGGCGAGCAGCAAATCACCTGGATTCAGGCAGACCCTCCCTGACGCATACGTTGCTTCCTGCAGTGCCCCCAGCATCGGGCCGCCCTGTTCGAGCCGTTCGACACACTTGTCGCGCCGCAGCAGCAGCGGAGGCGGCAAGCCCGCATTGCAGTACACAACTTCACCGCTCTGCGGGTCGAGCCGGGAAAAAAACAGCCCCGCGATCGGCGGCTCGTTCTGATCCCGGCACAAGTCGCGGTTAACCGCAGCGACGACATCCGCTGGAAGCACGCAGGTTCTCGCGCAACGTTGAATTAAGTCCATCAAATGCGCTTGCCAGATTCCCGCCGATAAACCCTTGCCCGCGATGTCTCCCACGGTTATCCCAAGCACGGAGTCGAGTTTCAGGACCTTGAAAAAATCCCCCGACAGATGACGCACCGGGAAGATTTCGCCCGCAATTTCGAATTCGCCCGATACCAATTCGCGCGGGGCGCAAAGTCGCCGTTGGATCTGGGCCGCCTCGTAAATCGCCTGCTGCAGTTTTGTATGCTCACGGCGCACGCCATCGAGTTCATCCCTCAGCGGCCGCGTGCTCTCCGTGAAATCGGTTGCAGTGGCAGCAGGCATCTGCTTGCGGGTCTGCCCACCCCCCTCGCGGCTCGCCACCTGCGCCGGACGTTTTCCCAGCAGCCTTCGCGTCCCGTTCCGTGTTTCTATGCTTGGCGTGATCATGTTCATTTCATCCTACGAATTTGTAGCCCACCCCGTGCACGGTCAGAAAAAATCGCGGCTGCTCTGGAATTGGCTCCAGCTTTTGCCGAATCCTTACAATATGAGCGTCCACGGTCCGGGTGGTCGGGAAGTTCTCATACCCCCAAACCTCGTCGAGTAGGCGCTCGCGGCTAAGCGTCTCCCCGGAGTGACACAGGAAATGCTTCAGCAGCTCAAATTCCTTGCTGGAGAATTCCACCGGGTTGCCGCCGCGCGTCACCTGGTAGCTCCGCAAATTCACGTCCACATCACCGAAGGTATAGCGGTCCTGCTCTTTAGGAAGTGTCTGTGCCCTCCGGAGAACGGCTTTCACGCGAGCGAGTAATTCTCGGATCGAGAAAGGCTTGGTGACGTAATCGTCGGCGCCAAGTTCCAGGCCCACAACCTTGTCTACTTCCTGGCCCCGCGCCGTAAGCATGATGATGGGAATCGAAGGGCGTTTGGCCTTCAGCTGTTTGCATACATCCAGCCCGCTCATCCGCGGCATCATCACGTCGAGTACGATCAAGTCGGGAGAATCCTTCAGCGCCCGTTCAAGTCCCTCGACGCCATCCAGCGCTGTTAGCACCTGAAATCCCTCGAACTCGAAGTTATCGCGCAGGCCGGCAACCATATTCGGTTCGTCCTCGACAATCAGAATCTTCACTGGACTCATTCCGTCTCCCTTATGCAGTTGCGCTTCCCGTTTGTGAAGTGGGGCCGAACGGCAACGCGATCGTGAATTTGCTGCCCTTCTCGGGTTCACTCTCCACCAGGACATCGCCGCCGTGCGCCCGCGCGATGTGCCGGACGAGGGAGAGTCCCAACCCCGATCCCTTCACGTTGTGGACCAGCGGATCTCCACACCGGTAAAACTTCTCGAAGATTTTTTCCTGCTCGTTGGCCGGGATGCCGATGCCGCTGTCCCGAACTTCCAGGTTTATGGCGCTGTTCGAGCGGTACAGACTCACGCCGATATATTTCCGATCCTTGGAGTACTTCAGTGCATTGTTCACCAGATTGAGAAGCGATCTCGCAATCGCCTCGCGATCCACCTTCACCGGTGGAATGTCGGGGGAAATGTTCTCCTCGAACGCGAAGCCGTTTTGCTGAATTTGGAATCGATAGGATTCCAGGGTCGAATGAACCAATTCCCCCAGGTCGGTTTCCTGGAACTCGTATTCCTTCCGTCCAGCCTCGATCCGGGAAAAATCCAGGATGTTGTTGATGAGCGCCGTCAGGCGTTCGCTCTCCTCCCGGATGATTCGAAAATACTCCTGGTACTTCTCCTTCGACGTCAGCCGCCCCAGCTCCAGAGTCTCGGCATAGAGCCGGATGAGAGCCAGTGGCGTCCGCAATTCGTGCGAGACGTTGGCGACAAAATCGGACTTCAATCTCGCTAGCTTCATTTCTCGGAAGACGTTCCGGTAGGTGAGCCAGATTCCACCGACCATAAGCACAGAGAGTGCTGCAAGGACGATGTAGTTGTACCTAAGGAATTTCGTCCCTATATCGGCAACCGTTGTGCCCTGGTATTTGATCGCTGCGCTTAAGCCGGGGAAAACATATTCAAAATTGCGCTCTGCCTCCGGAGTGCCCCCATCCCAATTTGAGGAGGCCACCCAGGGGGAGGGATCCTTCGACGGATGAATCATCATAACCGGCGGATTCTCTTCGAGCTGCAACAACATGCTCCTGCTGGTCAATACATCCTTCATCATCGCAGGCAAAAACGTTTTGCGGAGATAGTCTTCGTCAAACGAGACAAACCCAAGTTCCACGCGATCTTTCGGCACGTCGGGCGGGATAAAGTAAGCCAGATTATAGTAGGTGCGCTGACTATCGTTTAGCATCCAGCCTCCTTCGAACAGCACCGGCTCGTCCTCCTTCTCCATCATCAGGTGAACCTTCGCGGCCATCTGAGGGGCCTCCAGGGGAATCCACGACTGTGCCGCGTTGATCGCCTCCTGAGCGCGCGCGTTGAAACCCGAATCCCAGTCGCGTCCCGGCTGCGCCCGGCTCACAAACAGATTGCTCTTCTTGTCGTACAGGAACGCGTACGCGAATTCGGGATGTTCCGTCAGTATTTGCTCGAGCTTGGCCTTGATTTTGGCGCGATCCCCGTCGGCGTTAGGAAACTTGTTGCGAACAGGCATGACCATATCGTTGGCCTTGTGCCAGGTTTTCTTCTCGGCAATCTTCAGCACGTGGGAAAAGTCGCGTTGGATGGCCGCTTCGACCCCCCCAGACCGCTGGATATGTTTCAGGTTCCAGATGCTGAAACCCATTAAGGCTGCCGCCGGGATCACAATGGCCAGCTCCAGCGTCAGGAGCGTTCGCGTGCGGTCCGTCAATCGCCATTTCTTGGACATTCTGATCCTCGCCCGTTGGCTCACTCGCTCTTACCAGGGCAAGACTATAAAGACCTCGCCGAAGTAATGTGTCAAGCCAACGCAAAGGTTTGTAAAAAGTTGTAAAAAGGGTCAACGCAGGGTGTCCGTTTTGACACAGCATCCCACTGGGCGGAGGCTCGAGTCCGGCCTCCCCGACGAATCCACTCAGCCTAGCGGCCACCTTCACCAATACTTGTCATCATGAACTCATCCGACAAGGATGGGTGAAGGACCTCAACGTAAGAAAAATCGCAAGCTAATTGTCTAGGGGATTACAAATGGTAAACTGAACCGCAATTCACGCAACCAACTACAGCGTCGCCGGCTCCATCGCCGGCGGTTCCTTCTCCACGCCCTTCCATCCCACCGGCCGTCCGCTCACCGCTTCCTTCACTGACCGGAATAACACGATATACATCAACTGCCGGTAATAAAATCTCTGCAGCAGCACCGGAATCAGCAGCGCCCAATCCTCATGTCTCTCCAGCGCGAACGCGATCACACACGTCAGCACGTCAATAATCAGGAATCCCAGGAAAAACACCACCGATCGCTGCACGTCTTCTGTCGTCCACAAATGCGGTATCTGCGTGATGTGCAGCCCCCCCAGCCCCCAAAGCACCAGGCTCCCCAAAAACAGCAGGTCCAGCACCGGTGACACCAGCGGTAGCAAAATCTGAAAAACAAATATGTTCGGCAGCGCCACCCATCCCAGCGTCCCATATTTCGGCCGGAACAATGTGTCGCTATGTTTCCAAAACGATTGCAGCGTTCCAAACGTCCACCGGAACCTCTGCCGGATCAACTGTCCGGGCGTCTCCGGCGCTTCCGTCCACGCAATCGCCTCTTCGTCGTAAGTAACTCGCCACCCCAGCCGTCGGATCGCGATCGTCAGGTCCGCGTCTTCCGCCACCGTGTCCGCCGTGATGCCTCCGGCCGCTTCAATCGCTTCTTTCCGCCACGCACCCAGCGCTCCGGGCACCACAGTGATGCAATTCAGCAAATCAAACGCGCGCTTCTCCATGTTCTGGCTGGTGATGTATTCCAGCGCCTGCCACCGCGTCAGCCAGCGCGAGCGGTTGCCCACCTTCACGTTTCCCGCCACCGCGCCCACTTTCGGATCCGAAAAATGCCGCAGCAGTTTGCGAATCGCGTCCGCTTCAATTTCCGTATCGGCGTCAATCGTCACCACGAACGCCGTCTGCGCATACGACAGCGCGTTGTTCAGCGCCGCCGCTTTCCCCCGGTTCACTTGATGAAGGATCTGCACGCTGTGGTTGTCGCCAAAATTGCTCTGCAGGAGATCCAGCGTCCGGTCCGTCGACCCGTCGTCCACCACAATCACGCGGATATCGTTCAGATTCGAGACCAGCACCGACTGCACCGTCTGCACGATCACGTTCTCTTCGTTGTGCGCCGGGATCAGCACCGTCACTCCCGGTGGTGGCTCCGCCAGTTTCGCGTTGTCAGGCCGCAATTTTTCAATGATTGCCAGGACGCCGATGATCACCGCCCGCCCGCTCACCAGCACGATGCCAAGAATAAATACCGTCGCGATGGCGAACCGCGACCACTGAAACATGCTGAAGATAAATCCGTCCGCTTGCGCCGCCATCTGTTCGCGGAACGTCAGCGGCAGCATCAGGTCCGCTCGCTTCTTTCCCAGCAGTTCCGCCACCGACACAAGTTGGTAACCTCTTGCCCTCAACTTGTCGATGATCAGTGGCAGCGCGGCAACGGTTTGCTCGCGGTCCCCGCCTCCGTCGTGCAGCAGCACAATGTTTCCGCGCTTCGCCTGACGCACCACGTCGTCCGCAATTTCTTGCGCCGGGCGTTGATGCTTCTCTTCCGTCATTCGCCAGTCGTCCGGATCGATTCTCTGCCCCACGATGATGTAGCCCAATTCCTGCGGGTACGGAAGTTGTGCCACTTCTTCGGCATATTCAGGCTGGTGATCGATGCCGTATGGCGGGCGGAAAAAGAGGGATTTTACCCCCAGCGTGCTCTCGATCAGCCTCTGTGTCAGGTTCAGTTCCCACTTCAGTTGCGTCCGTGAAATTTCATCGAACTGCGGGTGCGTCCATGTGTGGTTCCCGATCTCGTGGCCTTCGTTGTATTCCCGCTTCAGCAGGTCCGGCGCGCGGTTTGCCTGGTCCCCGATCACAAAAAATATTCCGGGTACTTTCTTATCTTTCAAAATGTCCAGAATCCTAGGCGTCCATCTCCTGTCCGGCCCGTCGTCGAACGACAACGTCACCTTCTTCTTCGCCCCGCCGATCTGGTCAATGTCATACGAAAGCGGATACGCCTCATACTTTTCGCCGCTAATCAGCGCCGTTGCCGGATCGTAAGTAATGCTGCGCCGGCCCTGCTTCGGAACGTCCGCGATGTGCCAGATGTCCCCGTCGCCCTCCAGAATTAGGTCCGGCCCCGGCGGCAAGTCCGCGAGCTTCGCGCGAGCCGCATCATCCGGGCGCGTCGCATCCCACACCGGCCACAGCGAGGAGTCCGAAGACCCCAGCCTCCACAGCGCTGTGCCCTGCACGCCCAGCCGTTCGCTAGCCCGCAATTCGTTGTACGCCGTTACCGCATCCAGCATCCACACCTGGTGCGTGTGATTCTGCTCATCCGAATACGAATAATGCGGATTCAACGTGGCCGCATCAAACTCCACTTCGCTTTCCGATTCATACGCGTGCAGCAGCGCTTCCTGGATGCTGAACTCCTCCGCGTGCGGCTTTTCCTTCTTCGACGTTTCCGTCCAGTCATACGAATAGTTCGCCACGCCCACCACGATCTTTTGCGCAGGCACCACCTCCAACACCTGCCGCAGGTTCTCCACGAACCAGTCCTGCGCCGCGATCGGCCCCGGCGCAGACGTCAGCCAGTGCTGGTCATAGTTCATCAGGATGATCGCGTCGGTCACTTTGCCGAAAAATTCGTAATCATACGAGTCGTCCCGCGCCGGTAGCGCAATCATCAGCTTCAGCCCGACGGCATGCATCGCGGGCGCGAACTGCCCGATGAATTCCTGAAAATTGTCCTGGCTCGCGTCCGGCACTTCCTCGAAGTCCACCACGATGCCGGCCTGTTTCGCCGCCACCGCGTATTGCACAACGTCCGAAATCAGCCGGCCCCGCGCCGCCGGGTTCGCCAGCAACTCCGCCATTTCCTTTACCCGCCACACCGTGCCGTCGTAATTGTTCAGCACGCCCATCATCGGAAGTTCGACCGGTGGGTTCAGGGAGCGCATCCACTGGTGCAGTTTGTCCTGCTGCAGCCGTGAAATTGCCTCCGCCGGCGATGCCTGCACCGTCTGGTTCCGCTCGTAGTCCACCACCGTGATCGCTCCATCCGGCGTCACCGCATGAAGTTGCTCCGGCATGAGCAAGTCGATGTCTTTATAGTGTTTTTTCAATGACGCCAGGCTGTTGGCATCCCAGCTCACAAAAAACGCCGCGCGTAGCGGGTCGTACTTTGCAGGAACCTGTCCGATGTTCGCCACCCGCTTGTGGCGTCCTTCGCGCTGCACCACCTGCTTCAACAGCTTCTTTTTCACCGCATGATAAATGGGCCGCGTGTCTGGCAGCAGCGCCGCCGGCAGCTCCACGCTCCCCGCGATGGTCAGGAAAAAATAAACCAGCAGCAGCGTCAGCAGCGCTCCGCTGATTTCCAGGATGCGGCGTGTTCGCCGCCATCGGACTTTCTCCGAGTCGTAAAAAATCGGCTTTCGTTCTTTCATGAAGCGTGGCCGCCCTCAGGCATGGGTGGGATCCCCCTTCGGGCCAGGGTCACTCCGTTGAGTGGAACAAAATCTCTCTTATTGTAAGATGCAAAGCACGAATGAAGCGAGTTTTCTCCAGCCCCATTTTGCCCCTCGTTGCCGGCGCCGGCTTGCGCCTCTTTTTTGTATTGAAGTTTCCCGCCGGCGCGGGCGACACCGGCATTTACGACCAGCTTGCCGCCAACTGGCTGAAGCACGCTCAATACGCCCTGGACATCGCTGGGCAGCGCGTCTCGGTGGACATCCGCATGCCCGGATATCCCGCATTTCTCGCCATCGTCTACGCCTTCGCGGGACAAACCGGCGAAGCCGCCAGCCGCGCTGTTCTCCTGGCGCAGGCCTTCGTCGATCTATCCACCTGCGTCTTGATCGGCGCGCTGGCAGCGCTTCTCGCTCTTGTGTGCGCAGAAAAAGCTAACGCTCGCCGAGCATTTCTTGTCGGCCTCTGGCTCGCCGCTCTCTGTCCCTTCACCGCCAACTATGCCGCTGTTCCCTTGACCGAAGTATGGGCCGTTTTTTTCACCGCGCTCGCCATGTTGTTTCTCGTGGCCGTCATCGCTCAGTCCACCGGCGTTTCCTCCTTGGGGCAATGGCCATTAACCGGCAGCAATTATTGGCTGGCCACCGCACTGGCCGGTTTTGTCGTTGGCCTCGGCACTCTCTTCCGCCCGGAAGCTCCGCTCCTCCTGGTGACCGCTTTCCTCATCCTGGCAGTTGTTCTTTTGCGCCGCGGAGAACTCAAACGTTTTCTCCTCACGGTCGCCTTGATGGGTTTCGCCGCAGCCCTGCCTCTCGTGCCCTGGACCATTCGCAACGCCCTAACCCTCCACGAATTTCAACCCCTCGCTCCCAAAGACGCCACACTCCCCGGTGAACTCGTTCCCAAAGGCTTCATGGCTTGGGAACATACCTGGCTCTACCGCGTGCGCGATTGCTACCTTGTTTCCTGGAAGCTGAACGGCGAGGAAATTCACCTCAGCGACATTCCCGCCGCGGCCTTTGATACCCCCGAAGAGCGCGATCGTGTCGCCGCCGTCCTCGACACGTATAACCAGGATCTCACCCTGACCCCGGAAGAAGACGCCGCCTTCGCGCAACTCGCCCGCGAACGCACCGCGCGCCATCCCTTGCGCACGTATCTGATCCTGCCCTTCAAACGTGCCGTTCGCATCTGGTTTACCCCGCGTATCGAACTTGTCCCTTACTCCGGCAATGTCTTCCCGCTCATGTACATGGGGCAGGTAGACCCTGTGGACCAGCGGGTCACCATCCTGTTTTTCTTCCTCAATGTCTTTTATGTAGCCCTTGCTTTGTGCGGTGCGTTTCGCTTATGCCACTCTCCTGCCGCTCGTACCGCCCTCTCCCTCCTTTTACTCTATATCCTGATCCGCACCGCCTTCCTTACCACTCTCGAAACTCCCGAACCCCGCTACGTCCTGGTCTGTTTTCCCGCCCTCATCGCCCTCGCTGCCCAGCTCTTCCTCCCCCGCTCGCTCCAAGGATTTGTAACCCCTCCCCGGTAAAGCCCTACCTGCCGCGCCGGGTGGTTCGCTCCCCTCTTCTATGGAGTGCGGCTTGCCCTGAGCCTTTCCGAAGGGTGGCCCTGCCCCGCTTTTAAGGGCTCATCCTCATCGACCAATTCACATCTCACCACCCTCCACCTGCCCAAAACACATATCCCGTGCCTCACCCCCGCTGACACCTAACCATCAACAGGTACCCTGTTGCGTAGGCGCATTCCTGTGCGAAGATGGGGGCGACAAGCGCCCAGCCCCCGGCGCCTGCTACCTTCGGTTGTTCTCGACGTAGCCCAGACCCAGACGCTTTGGTGCTTTTCCGTTACAGGAGGCGGGAGTTAAACTCCCTGCCTTGCTTTGCGGTTAGCCGAATCTCTTCGCGTGGGGTGCGTTATGAGCGAACAATGGAAAAAGTGGGAAGGCCAGCCGATCGAGGGAAAGTTCGTGCTGGGGCAATGCCTCTCCAGCACCGAATTCAACGCCGTATATCTGACCGAACTCTCGCAACCCCCGGGCCAAAAAGCGGTGCTCAAGCTGGTTGCCGCCGGGTCGCCCGCTGCCGAACAACAGTTCGGCCTCTGGAAGCGCGCCGCTTATCTTACCCATCCCAACCTGCTTACCATCTTTGATGCCGGCCGCTGCCGCTTGGAAGACCTGCCATTCATTTATGCGGTCATGGAATTTGCCGAAGAAAACCTCGGGGAGATTTTGCCTCAGCGCGCCCTCACCGCGGAAGAAGTGCGCGAGGTCCTCGACCCGGCCCTCGATGTTCTCGTCTACCTTCATGGCAAGGGCCTTGTCCACGGCCATCTCAAGCCGTCGAACATCCTCGCCACGCACGACCGTTTGAAACTTTCCAGCGACTCGATCTTTCCCGTCGGCGACAAGCGCCAGCTACTCCGCGGCCGCGACCTCTACGACGCGCCTGAAATGCAATCCTCGCTGGTTTCCGCTAAGGAAGACGTCTGGTCATTGGGAGTCACGCTCGTCGAAGCCTTGTCGCAACATCCCCCGGTATTTTCCTCGCAGCAATCGGCAGATCCAACGATTCCCGGCGAGCTCCCCGACCTCTTTCTTGTAATCGCCCGCCACTCGCTTCGTCGCGACCCCAACCACCGGTGGAGCGTTGCCGAAATCGCCGCGCGCCTGAACCCCGCTCCCCTGGCTGCCGCCGCTTCCGTGGCTTCCTCCTCGCCCGTCGCACTAGTGCCGCCGGTAACGCCGGCAGCGAATGTCCCTGCGTTGAACGTCCCGCTTTCGAGCGAACCCGCCGTGCCGCTGGCGAAAATGCCCGCCACCGCGGAAAGTCCGGTGCGCCGGGTTCCGCCGCCCGTGAAGCGGCGCAATGCCTCGCTGTTTGACTACCTCGTTCCTGTGCTGCTCGGCGCCGCCGTCTTCGCCGGGCTGATCTTCGCCATCCCGAGGCTGTTCAACTTTCGCAGCCAGCCCTCTTCCACTTCCGCTTCGGTAACCAGCGAACAGCCCGCGGTCGCAAAGCCTGTTGAATCTCGCGAACTCCAGCCGGACGCCTCCCCCGCGGCAAAAGCGCCCGAAAAAATCGCCAGCAGCGAACCGCCGACCAAAATGAAACGGCCCGTTGAAAACTCTTCGCCAACCCCTGCCCCCGCGGTTTTGCGAGCGGATCCAGCGCCTGCTCCACGCGCAAAAACAGCTGGCGCAGTTGTCGGCCGCGGCGAAGTCTTGAACGAAGTGCTTCCGCAAGCGCCGCACAAGGCGCTCTCCACCATCCACGGTACCTTTCATGTGATTGTGAAAGTGCAGGTGGACGCGGCGGGCAATGTAATCAATTCGGAGCTCGACTACCCGGGTCCCAGCAGGTATTTTGCCGCCCTCGCCGAAAAAGCCGCGCGCCAGTGGCAATTCTCCGGCGCCGAAGCCAATGGCCACGGCATTCCCAGCCAGTGGCTCATCCGCTTTGAATTTGCATCCTCTGGCGTCCACGCCACCGCGCAACAATCCGCGCCCTAGCCCGCCCTGAATTTTGTCGAGCCGCTCTTACTTTGGAGTGCGGCTTGCCCTGAGCTTGCCGAAGGGTGGCTCTGCCACCGCTTTTGCGGTTTCAACTCACCACCCAACTCAAATTCAGATCTAAATTCAACACTCAGCATTCCGCATTCCCCGTTCACTGCAAATACTTAGTCTGATCAACAAACTTCGCCACGCTCCCATGCGGCCCCACTGCCCAACCCGCGCTACCCGGATAGGGAAACGCATAAGCATTGAAGTTCACTCTGCCAATAGAATTCCAGCGCAAGCCATCCAGACTCGTCTCCGCACCCGTGGGCCCAACTGCTACATATCCGCCATTGTATTTTCCCACCGCCGATCGATACCCTCGGGGCAGCTGCGTAGCAAGCTCCCACGTTTTCCCTCCGTCCCTGGACACCGCGGCATTCTTGTATCCTCGCCCCGGATCCTGATAATCCCCACCTACCGCAACGATCGTGCTCTCATCGCAGAAAATCGAGAAAATTCCCGACGACGCATTGCCGCTGACAATGGGCGTCTCCGCCACCGTCCACGTCCTGCCGAGATCATGCGACGCAAAAAGGCGCGCCGCCGGGCCGCCCGTTCCAAAGTAGATGTCCTTCCCTTCCAGGCAAAGCGAAGAATTGCTGGCGGCGAATGCGCCTTCTTTCGGCAAGGCCGCAGGCATGTTCTCTTGCGGGAGTTCCGTCCAATGTTCGCCGTCCACGTTGGTCAAGGTCACAAATTTTCCGTCCACCGGATCGCTCAGCGCCGCGCAGTGTTTCTCGTCGTTGCAGATTAAGGCATCCAGAAAAAATGCTTTTTGCCCGCCCTGGTATTGGAGCTTCCAGTGCTCCCCGCCGTCCGTGGTTTTGTAGATTCGCGATTGGGGGCCTTCACCGCTGGACATAACATAAGCCGTATTCGCGTTGAATGCCTGCACCCCGCGAAAATCCAGCGACTCCGCTTCGGCAATGTGCAGCCTCTGCCAGCTTTTCCCGGAATCTGTGGAGCGCACCACTGCGCCCTGCGAACCGCTCGCCCAAATGGTCACTGTCTCATCCGCGGACGCTTCGGCCACCACGCAGACGCCGCGCAGATTGGAATCCACGCCGCTTTCCTGCAACGCCCACCATGGCCCGGCAGGAATGAGCAGAGCCAATAGAAGGGGAGAGTTGCGCATGGGGGAATTCTAGCAGTTCACGGGAAAATCCAGGGGAGGTACGCCTTGATAGCAGCGGTCGCGATAATCCAACGCTGGTTCAGCTGTTGGGGAACAACTTCTACTTCTTGCCTTGCGTGATCGAATTCGTGGAGAGCACGGTCCGTGCTTCGGGATGCTTCGGCGACCAGTCTTCCGGCGGAAACGCCACCCGCCAGAAACTCGGCCGCGCGTCGGAAAATTCCAGCCCCACTTCCGCTTTACCGGCCCGCACCGGTCCCAGGAACGCCACATGACATTCCTGCTCTTCCTTGGTGAGATTGTGCTGCAATTGCACTTTGCTGCCGCTGGTGAGGCGCGCCTGCATCTGCACCAGTGCGCCATGCGCGTTAATCGCCAGCGTGGCGGTTTCTTCCTCGAATTTCTTGCCCTGCGCGTCACTTCCGCAAATTCGTATGGGTACTTGCATCAAAACGCGCTGGCTTCGGCGCCTTGGTCCTGGCTGTCCTGGAGTGTTCGGCGACTGACCCATAAAACCTCTTCCACTCGACTATACCGCGCAGGCCCAGAAAGTCGAGAGGCAAGCCATCCGCTCGTATACAAAAAGACCACTCGGCACGGAGGAACTGTTAATTTGCGAACCTGAAGGAGAGGAAAAGATCTTCGTAGCTGCGTCAGCCGTCGGCTTCGCTCTTCGATTCTTCGGGCCACGGAACACGGGCCACGAATCACGATTTACAAACGCTGTTCGATCGGCGCGTAACTCCGCGTGTCGTAACCCAAATAAATCTGCCGCGGCCGCGCGATTTTCTGCTCCGCATCCAGCAGCAGCTCTTCCCACTGCGCGATCCATCCGGACATGCGCGGAATCGCGAACAGCACCGGGAACATCGTCGTCGGGAAGCCCATCGACTGGTAAATCAGCCCGGTGTAAAAATCCACGTTCGGGTACAGCTTCCGCTTCACGAAATATTCGTCTTCGAGGGCAATCCGCTCGCACTCCAGCGCGATCTCCAGCAGCGGGTTCTTCCCCATCAGGTCAAACACTTCATACGCCACGCGCTTGATGATCCGCGCGCGCGGGTCGTAATTCTTGTAAACGCGATGCCCGAAGCCCATCAGCTTCGTCTCGCCCGCCTTCACCCGCTTGATGAACTCCGGCACCTTCTGCACCGACCCGATTTCGTGCAGCATGCGGACCACTTCTTCGTTGGCCCCGCCATGCAGCGGCCCATACAGCGCCGCAATCGCCGCCGCCGTCGCGGAGTATGGATCCACGTGCGAGCTGCCAACGCCGCGCACCGTGTTCGTCGAACAGTTCTGCTCGTGATCTGCGTGCAGGATAAACAGAATGTCCAGCGCGCGCTCCAGCGTCGGGTTTGGCCGGTAACGCGTCTCGCTGGTGCGGAACAGCATGTTCAGAAAATTTCCGGGATAACTCAGGTCGTTGTCCGGGTAAACGTAAGGCATTCCCAGCGTGTGCCGGTAAGCGAACGCCGCGATCGTCGGCATCTTCCCGACCAGCCGGTACGTCTGCTTCCTCCGCGAATCCTCGTTAAAAATATCTTTCGCGTCGTTATAAAAAGTCGAAAGCGCCGCAATCGTCGAAATCACCATGCCCATCGGGTGCGCGTCGTAATGGAAGCCATCCAGAAACTTCTTGATGCTTTCATGGATGAACGTGTGATGTGTCACGTTGTACTGCCAATCCTTCAACTGCGCCGCCGTCGGCAGTTCGCCGCGCAGTAGCAGGTACGCGGTTTCTAGATACGTGGATTTGTCCGCCAGCTCTTCGATCGGATAGCCCCGGTAGCGCAGGATCCCTTTGTCTCCGTCGATAAATGTGATGCGGCTGATGCACGAAGCCGTGTTGTTGAACGCCGGGTCGTAGCTCATCATCCCGAAATCTTCGGGATGCACCTTGATCTGCCGCAGGTCCATCGCCCGAATGGCGTCGTGAGTGATCGGGAGTTCGTAGGATTTCCCGGTGCGGTTGTCGGTGATGGTTACCGTGTCGCGGCGGGTTGCGCCAGTATCGGAAGTCTTGGGTTGCGTCGTGGGAAGAGCCGAGTCCATACGAATAACCTCACCGGAAGCGGCCAAGGTTCCGCCGCATTGCCTATCACTTTACACCAAAGCAGGAAACCGGGGAAATGGAGTGGCGCCGAGCGAGCCCGGTGGCGCGAACGAGGCCGCATTCCGCGAATAAGGCGCAACGGGTTGAAGGAAAAGGGAATAGTGGGCAGCAGGTGGCTTAAGGACTAGCCTCTTGACAATAGTCGTTATAACGAGTATTATCATCCCGCAAGTCAAGGAGGCTGGCCATGATTCAGATTCGCAAAAGCGATACCCGCGGGCACGCCAACCACGGCTGGTTGGATTCCCGCTTCACCTTTTCCTTCGCCGAATATTTCGATCCCGAACATGTCGAATTCCGCACCCTGCGCGTGATGAACGACGACCGCATCGCCGGCGGCGGCGGTTTTCCCACTCACCCGCACCGCGACATGGAGATCGTCACCTATGTGCTGGACGGCGAACTGGCGCATAAAGACAGCATGGGCAACGGTTCCGTGATCAAGCCGGGCGACGTGCAATATATGAGCGCCGGCACGGGCGTTGCGCACAGCGAGTTCAACGCGTCGGACAAGGTCCCCGTGCACATGTACCAGATCTGGATGTTCCCCGACAAAACGGGCCACACACCGACCTACGATCAGAAGCATTTCAGCGACGCGGAGAAGCGCGGGAAGTTGCGTCTGGTGGTTTCGCCCGACGGCCGCGATGGCTCCGTGAAGATTCGCCAGGGCAACGAGCTTTACGCCGCCGTGCTCGCTCAGGGTGAAACCGTGAAGCACGCGTTGCAGCCAGAGCGCCACGCCTACGTGCAGGTGGCTCGCGGCAGCGTGAGGCTCAACGGCAACAAGCTCGCCACCGGCGACGGCGCGGCCATCTCGCAAGAGAAGGCGCTCGAATTAACCGGCGTCGAAGACGCGGAAGTTCTCCTCTTCGATCTGGTGTGAGTGGAGACGTAATCAGTAATCTGTAATCAGTAACAAAAAGGGCGGGAGCAATCCCGCCCTTTTTGTTTTTCCGTCTTCAGCTCATGGCTCATGGCTTATGGCTGTCAGCTTCTCCCCTCAAGACCCTTTCGGCTTGGAGAATGCGGGAGCTGAAACTAGGAGGCCGAGGACGATGGCGGCTGCGAGCGCGAGCAACGAAGAAAGAAAAGTGTCCGGCTTCGCGGTCATTAAATAGACGATGCCGAGCGCGAGCATCGCACGGACGCGGATCAGCGTGGGCAGGCCGGGGGCGCGGAGAAGCACCGTGGCGTTGGCCGGCAGCGCGGCGGTGCCTTCGGGCAGGGCGCCTCGAATTGCCTTCACGCGCGGCAGGATGAAAATAAAACCGATTACGAGCGCGACCACGATCGCGATCAGCGAAACGGACATCCACCCGTTTTTCATGGCGCCGGTAACCTGTGCAAGGTAGCCGCCGCTCAGAATCAGCACCAGCAGGCCGGGCCCGGAAATCGGCAGCGACGTGCGATAGACGCGCAGCCAGGCGCGGACCTGGTCCGTCGTGACCGCGCCGCGCAGGAACGCGGAGACGATCCACTCGAGGCCGTAGCCGATGAAGAGCGCGATCAAGCCGACGAAATGGAAAAACAGAGCTAGCGAAAAATTGGTCATAGTCGTTTCAGTTTACCGAACTGCTTTCAGAAAAACCCGCACCCTTAAAGACCAAGGGTGCGGCACCCAGCGAGTCCTACTACGCTTTCTTCAGAGGCTAAAGCCCACATTCTCTGTCCCTTTTGCGTCGGGGCTGAAGCCCCGACCTCCTAAAGACCTATTTGCAAGATGACTTCTATCCCCGGGCGCGGTGGAATTCGCGCATGAAATGGGTGAGGGCTTCGACGGCGTCGAGGCCGACCGCGTTATAGAGCGAAATGCGCATTCCGCCGACGGAGCGATGCCCCGGCGTGCCGACAAGATTCGCGGCCGCGGCCTGCTTGGCAAATTCTTTTTCTATGTTTTCGTCGCCAATTTGATTAGAGCTGCCCCCTACGCGAAACACCACGTTCATCAGCGAACGCGAAGATTTCTCCACCGGGCAGGCGTAAAAGCCGCCGCTCGCTTCGATCGTGTCGTAGAGCAGCTTGGCCTTGGCTTCATTCCGCTTCTGGATTCCGGGCAGGCCGCCTTCGCCGGCGATCCATTCGGTGACCAGGCCGAGTGTGTAAACGGCAAACGTCGGCGGCGTGTGATACAGCGACTTTTCCTTGATGTGGGTGCGGTATTGCAGCGTGGTGGGCAGATTCTTGTCGGCGCGTTCGGCCAGATCCTTGCGCACGATCACCAGCGTGACGCCGCTGGGCCCCAGATTTTTCTGCGCGCCGGCAAAAATCAGGCCGAATTTGGAGACGTCCACCGGGCGCGAAGCGATGTCCGAAGACATGTCCGCCACCAGCGGCGCGGCGGAGGCGGGCAGCGCGTGATACTGCGTGCCTTCGATGGTGTTGTTGGTGCAGAAATGGGTGTAGGAAGCGTCGGCGGACAGCTTGATCTCGTCGGCGCGGGGCACACGGGTGAATTTCGCGGCTTCGGTGGACGCGGCGATATTGTGTAGGACGCCTTTTTTAAGTTCAGAGATGGCCTTCGCCGTCCACGCGCCGGTGTGCAGCACGTCCACCGGCTTTCCCGCCAGCGCCAGGTTCATCGGCGCCATGGTGAACTGCATGCTCCCGCCGCCTTGCACGAAAATCACCGCGTAGTCGTCGGGGATCGCCAGCAGCTTGCGCAGGTTCTGCTCGGCGGCGTTGTTGATGGCCTCAAACTCCGGCGAGCGGTGGGAAAGCTCCATCACGGACATGCCGGTGCCGCGGTAATCCAGCAGCTCTTCGCGGATGCGCTCCAGCACAGGAAGCGGCAGGGCGGCAGGTCCGGCATTGAAATTAAAAGCGCGCTTGGCGGCGCGGGGAGAAGTGGTGGTCGTGCTCACGGTCGGGGAGGCCTCCGGTGAATAGGATAGCAGAGGAGGTGGCCAGTGGCCCGCGAGCAGCGACCGGTGAAGAGTGAGGCGTGGCCCGAGTCTCGTGCTCCGTGTTCCGGATTCTTTTGTAGGGGCGACGCTTGCCTCGCCCTCTTGGGTTGTGCGGCGGCCGCCGTCTGCGGCGGGCAGGGGGGAAAGTGCGAAATATCAGGGGAAAAATCAAAAATGTCGGCGCGCCGACATTTCAAGTAAGACTTGAAGGTTGGACCAGGGAATACCCCCCACCCCCGGGATATAGCGTATGTGCGGGAATGATTGGACTTAGGGGAGAATGGCTCGTATGTGCGGGAATAGTTGGACTTAGAGGATTTTTGCGGGAGATCAGGGAGGGGCGCAGGGTTAAGAGGCAGGACTCCCCACGCGAACATAAACTATTATCGCAGAATATATATAGTGTACCAACGGTATTGTGTAGTACTGGGACGATTTTGCGGCGAAAGGGTAAAGGGGTATATTCGGATTTGCTAGTCACGGAGGCGTAGGCTCGTTCGAATGGGGGTTAAAGCGATGAGAAAGAAAGGGAAGAATCGAAAGAGCCACATGGGTTCGAGCATTGACGATTTTCTGAGGGAAGAGGGCATCTTTGAAGAGGCGCAGGCACAGGCGGTCAAGGAGGTTGTTGCGTGGCAGCTCGACGAGGCCATGAGGAAGAAAAAAATATCCAAAAATAAGATGGCCGCACTGCTGAAGACCAGCCGCACCCAGGTGGACCGGCTCCTGAATCCCAAAAGCGACATCACGCTGTCCAGCCTGCAACGGGCGGCGGCAATGGTGGGACGGCGAGTGATGATCGAGCTGCTTTGATGAAACGAAACCCCAAGACCCGGGTACCAGAACCCGGAAGCGGGGCACCCGGCACCCCGCTTTCTCTGTAGGGGAATGGTTGCCTGCCCTGAGTACGCTCGAAGGGTTTGACCCTTGGTTCGCGGGGGGCTCGACACAATGTCGACTAACCCTTGAATTTAGCAGCAACTTGCTTGGCTATCTCCACTTGTCGGCCGTAGTTGGGGCCGCGTGGAATCACCATGGCTTCGTTATATTTGGAAATAGCTTCGACTCCTCCCAGGCTCGCCGAAAATCCGGCGAGATGAAAAACGGAAATGCCTATGGCGACCGGAGTCCCCTTTGGCGCGGGAGCCCAAACCCCTTCCTTTCTGCACCTTTCCACGTATTCAGGTATCGCAGTTCGAAATTTTCTCAGACCCTCGCTCACCTGTTGTAGCGTCTTGAAACCTGCGTACCCTAAACCCTTGGACCTTACGTTCAGCATTGAATCCGGTATCTCCGGCAATAGGGCAAGTCCAGTTTTCGCGGCGATTGCCTTATCTACCTCGGCCACAAGAGGCTCTTGTTCAATAAACGACCTAAGAGATACCACATCAACCGGAAGGTCGGGAACCATGGCCTCGACCCGAACTGCGACGGAACGCTCATACTGGTTTCTAGCCTTCCGGATATCCAGGAACTTTGAGTCGGCGATTTCAAATAAAGCTGCTAGGCGAGAGAACTCTCTCTTAATTTCATCGGGATAAGCGTCCCGGAGGTCATACCACTCATGCTCGATTTCCGACCACGCGTGGCTAAGTATTGAAGTGACCTGTATCTCGCAGGGGATGCCCGCAAATTTCTTATACTCGACATCTGAAGTGCGCTTTTGTAGATGCCTGCAAACTAGATTGATGGCCCGGTACCCGAACCGGTCTGGCTCAGCAGGTCGTTTATCGACGGAGTTCTCCGAATCGAGGTCGAATTCCTGCCTTATGACATCCGCAACACGGTCAACGTCGTCCGTATAGTACGTAATCACGCGAAGGCCAGCCAGGTCAGTAATATCGTCCAATTTTCGATAGTCCTTAGTTTGATCCAGGTATTTTGCGCGTACTTTTCTCCTTGTCTTTACGCGAGTTTGGACGGACTGATACTGTATCGGGGCTTCTTGCAAACTCGCTTCTATCAATCCTTTTGTCTTCGCGCAAAGTGCTTCGAGGATATCCCTCTTGCGGTCAAATTGTTCAAGGACCTCGTCAATGCTTGCTCGGTTTTCTGGGCTCGCCATTTTCCCTCGTGATTCTACCCACGCTTGGTCAATTTGACTCCGAAATTAAGGGTCGGGAATTCTCGTGGGCGTCCTTGAGCAACCGCCTCATGCGCACTCGTCAGAGTTCCTTCAAGATCAATCGTTAGCTCCCTGCCGACGGTTCTAAAAACACTTTCGGCGCCTTTAATAAACGGAGAAATCTTAAAAGTGCCTTTGAATGAATTCCCGTTCAAAGCGTACTCACCGATGTAGTAGTAGGTCGCGTCGCCGCCCCAGATCTTTCCGTCCTGGAAAAAGGCCACACCCCCACCGAAGATGCCCGTGCTGCTGCCGAACTCGGTCGTCCATAAACCGTTCATAGTTAGTCCCAGACCTCTCTAGCTAGTAAGTTACATCGTGCCTAATTCTAAATGCCGGGGAGCGAGAAAGAAAACATTCCTAATTGACGGGGTAGCCCGGGCTGCTCGTGGAACCAGCGCCAACCTGCCAGAGCAGAACGCTTGCTATTATTCTGGCTATTTGGCCGCGGTAGGGTCGGGTTTGATAAAGGTCCCAGCCCATCGCTTCCCGCACTTCGGACAGACCGGATTCTTTCTTTGTTCACCCGAAACCTCTTCCTTACAATTCACGCATTTCGAAAGCGCTCGCTTCTCTTTCTTCATATTATCCGCCGCGCCTAGTCAACTCCCTTGTCACCGTCGGATAACAAGCTGTAGAACTATCCCAATGATCGTAGTTACGAAGACCCCAGCACCGAACAGAGCGTAATCGCGACGCGCGCTCGTCCGATCCCTCTTTTCGAGGAGTTGAGCGAAGTGTTCTGCAACGGGCAGCGGTGTTTTCTCCAGCGCTGCGATCTTTGCTTGCATTTCTTTCTCTCGGGATTCAAGAGTACCCAATTCTGTTTCGAGTTGGTGCACGGAGGCCTCTCGGTCGCGAGCCACTCGCGCCAGTTCCTGTAAGACAGTATCAGCCTCACCTGAGGCCTTGGTCAGGCTCGCCGTCAATTCCGAGAGGCGCTCACCGTACGTTTTATCCGGTGGTTCTTTAATTCCCAGAAGTTTGCGCACAGCCCTTTGGATAATCTCTGATGAAAGAACACCACCTGCAGCCATGCTGGCCCCGGCGGCGAGCAGGATTTCTAGAATTTCAGCGAGCATGGTGCCTGCCTCTCAAGAAGGTCGGAACGTGTGGACAGAACGCGCCGATTAGATACCTCTTATTAGAGATAGTCAAATTATCTATTACTTAACATCTGATGGGAGCTTCATCCGTGCGAACACCAGAGGCACAAGACAAACGGGAAGGTTATCGCCGGTCTCTGCTCGGCGATTCGATCGTGAATAGGGCGATACGCCGGGAAGCTGACCTCGGCTACTCTCGCTTTCTTGGCGGCCACGACACCCGGGACCAGACAGCCCCTGCAGCGGCAAGAGATCTGGCCCTTCTGCGGCGGGCAGGCCATCCCCGAAGGGATGCGGGACGAGAGTGTAGGCCAGCCGCGAAGTGAAAGCGGGAAGAGTCGTTCATGCCGGTTGAAATCACCGGTGGGTGGGTTAGGGCGGAGAAAGGGATTGGGGGAAGAATTGTTTTGGGGGTGGTTTGCGCCGGGGTTGAAACCCCGGCCTCCTAAGGAGCGAACCCAATGTCGGCGCGCCGACATTTTTGATTTTTCCCCTGATTTTTCGCACTTTTTCGTGGTGCGCCAACTGCCCGCCTCAGAAGGCGGCCGCTACAAGGGCAAGAGCGCTGGCCTCGTAGAAGCATCCGGGGCGCAAAGGGCGCGCATGAAAACCAGCGCTACAGAAAGCAAGAGGGCCGGGCGAGCCCGGCCCCTACAACGACAGGAGGAAGCGAAGAAGGCGGCGTAAAGCCGCCCCTACAAAGGAGAGAAGAGCGGACCCACCCGTTCATCCCGCGAAGGCGACGGGATGGCGCAGAGTTCTCGGAAGAAAGGGTAGGCCACCCGACGGCGTTTAAGAGTGAAGCGGGGATAACCCAAGACCCACACGCAACACCGGCGTGTGGGGCACCCGGGGCTGGGCCCTTCCGGACGGACTCAGGGTAAACGAGCCCAGCCCCTACAGAAAATGAAGCGATTGGGGCTTTAGGTATTCCTTAACCCATCCGGGGTACCATCGCTTAGACACGTAGATGAGCGCTTAGCGGGGGAAACAGATTATGGATGTATTCAGGGGACGGGGAGAACATTCGGAGTTTACGATGCGGCCGCAGATTCCGGGGTTGCGGAACATTGTGATTGGCGCAGGGGTGCTGCTGGTGGTGCTGTTCGTGTTGTCGTTCGCGGTGCGCGTGACGCGGATCGAGGCCGGGCACGTGGGCGTGGAGATCAACCTGGCGGGCAAGCAGCGGGGCGCTTCGGATATTCCGGTGCGCACGGGATGGGTGATGTATTCGCCGCTGACCACGCAGATTATCGAATTTCCGACGTACGTGCAGACGGTGAAGTGGACGCGGGACACCAACGAAGGGCACCCGATCAACGAGGAGATGGGATTCAACTCGAAAGAGGGGATGGAAATTTTTGTGGACGTTTCGCTTTCGTATGCGATTGATCCCACGAAGGCGCCGGAGTTTTACGTGAAGTATCGCGTGGATGACCTGGACCGCTTCACGCACGGGATTTTGCGGGACATCGTGCGGAATTCGCTGAACGAGGTGGCGTCGACGTATGTGGTGGAAGACATTTACGGCGAAGGGAAAGCGGTGTTCCTGCATAAGGTGGAGGCGATGATTGAGCAGAAGGTGGCGCCGGTGGGCGTGGGCGTGCAGCAGTTCGGGTTCATCGGAGCGCCGCGTGTGCCGCAGGTGATTGCGACGGCGATTACGGCGAAGGCGCAGGCGGTTCAGCAGGCGGAACGCGCGCGCAACGAACTGGCAACGACGCAGGCGGAAGCAGCTAAGAAGATTGCGGAGGCCGAGGGAGATGCGAAGTCCATGGTGACGCGGGCGGAGGGCGAGGCGAATGCCAACCGAATCCGGCAGAATTCGCTGACGCCGCAATTGCTGGACTTGCGGCGGATTGAGAATTCGCGGGCGCTGATCGACAAATGGAACGGGCAGTTGCCGACGGTGGAGTCGGGGCAGGGCGGCGGAATGATTTTGCAGTTGCCGAAGCCGTAGAGGAGAGAAAGAGCGGACCCACCCTTTCCCGGAAGAAAGGGTAGGCCACCCGCCGGTCGAGTTGGTTGCTCGCACTTGGGGGTTAATTGGGGTTTAGGTGTTGCCTCGGTCCCTCCGCTGCATGGCCGACGTTCGCGCGGCGCGAACGGAAGAGAAAGTCGGCCATTCCGGTCGGGATGACAGAAGGGGAGAGCGGAAATGTCGGAGCTAAAGCTCCGACCCCCTGGAGAAATGAACTGAGTAAGGCGCGAAAGAGCCGCGGCGCTTACTTCGGCATGATTTCGCGGGCGAGCTTGCTCATTACGAGTTCGCGGAGGTCGTTGCGTTTTTTGCCGGCTTCGATCATGGCGTCGCGCGAACCGTAATGCTTGGCGACGATGGTTGCGGCTTTGGCGTCGAGTGCGTCCAACGCCGCATAGTTCGGATACAGCACTCCGATGGCAACGTCCCAGTCGCCCGGGTGATCGGTGGTGTCGTTCAACCAGAATTTGTAATCGCTAAACAGACCTTCTTTCTTCAACGATTCAAACACCGGCTTCACGTGCTCGCGAACATCCTTCCAGTAGGCTTCTCCCTGACCCGGCTTGATGTGGTAGTAGCTGACGCGCCAGACGGGTCCGACGTCGTAGTTCGGACTCTGCGCATAGCTGGGCAAGGCTGACAGCAACATGACAAACAACATGACCGCAAACGGGGCCCATAGAACTTTTCTCATGGCTTCTCCTCAGTTTTCCGATGGGTGGATTTGGCCCGGGGCCGACGTGGAATAGTTGGCGAGAGTTTATAGCTGGGGTTTGGATGCGTCAATGGAAAGAGAGCGACCCTTCGCGACTCAGGGTGAACCAGTGAGCGGCGATCAGGAGGCGGAATTGGGCTGGAGTTTTGGCGGGTCTTATTGAACGAGGAAGGACTTTACTGGTTGCCATGGTCCCTCGACTCCGCGGCCCGACGCGCCAGAGTGCGGCGCGTAGGAAAATGTCGGGCCGCTCCGCTCGGGATGACAAGAAGGAAAAGATTAGTGTTCCAAGTTGGCATTGCGGCCACGGATGGCCGCTGAACTGCTCCTTTATTTGGCCGATAGGAGAAGCATGAGCGGAGCTACGCCAGAGGCACGCACGGCGGTGATGATTTTGGTTGAGGCCTCGTGGCAGGACAACACGGGGGCGCTGCGGTCTGCTCCGGCGCGGATGGAAAACCGCTCGACGCACGGGGCTTGCATCCGGATCAAGGCGCGGATTGGCGTGGGAGCGCAGATGTATATCCAGTCGCACCGCGAGCAGTTTTCGGGTATTGCCAAGTATTGCCGCGTGGATGGGAAAGAGTTTCTGGTTGGAATTTACAAAGATGCGGTGAACCGGCCGATTCCGAAGACGCCGGCGCCGACAGGTGTTCCAGCACGGGAAGCGGCGCGGCCGAGCGAGGTTGTTGCGACGCCAGCGAAACACCAGAATGCACCGAAGCGAGAGGAAAGTGCGCGGAACGAGATTCTCGATGCGAAGTGGAGCGCCGCGAGAAGACCTGAGCCGCGGCGGGAAAGTGTTCCGCTTCGGTCCACGGGAGGCGGGGGGATCATGGCGGGCAAGGGGCTCAGGGAGCACAGCGTGCGCATCGAGGAGCCGATTGCCGCGCGCCTGCTGGTGCAGGATGCGAGGAGCGGGGAAAGTCCGCCGAGCGAGCCGCCGCGGACACCGCCACCGCCGCCAGTTGAGGCGAAACCAGATGTTCAAAGGGCGGTTCACTGTGCGGAGCAAGTTCAGACGCGAAGAGTTTCAGAGAAAAAGCCAGCGAAGAAGGGAAGGGGAATTATGAAACTCAAATGGTTTGCGGGGAACGAGGAAGAGATTTTCGGGACGAACGGCGCCAGCGACGCGGCGAGCGAGCCGGTGCAGCGTGCGGCGGAGACGGCGCCGCGGATGGAGCGAGCGGTTGCGAAGCCGGCACCAGCGGCGGAGAATGCCGGCGGCTTCCAGAGCGAGCTTTTGCCGGTGGAAGATATTTATCGCGCGGCAGGGATCACCAGTCCGCGGCGGGGCTACAGCATCAGCAAAGTGGTGGAGATGCTGGGCAACGAACACATGCGCGGGCTCTCGAGAGAGCTGCGACGCGCGGCGGTGCTGATGGCGCTGGATGCGGCGGGCGTGACGGTGGACGAAGTGTTGCAGGACGCGAAGGTGCGGCAGGAAGCGATTGACGCGTACGCGGCGGAGCAGCGGAAACACGCCGAGGCGCAATGGACGCGCAAGGCGGAAGAAAATGTTCAGATTCAGGCGGAGCTGGAGCTGGTGAAGGCGCACTATGGCGAGCGCATCCGGCGCAACCTGGATGGCGTGACGCGCGAGAAGGCGACGTTTGGAAGCTGGTTGAAGGCGAAGGAGCAGGAGACGCAGGGCATGACGGAAGCCGTCGAACAGGTGCTGAAAGCGCCGGTGCCGGCCGAGCCGTCGGTGGAACCGCTGCTGACGGTGACGCTGCCGAGAGTGACGGGGAAGCCGGTGTGAGAAGAAGGAAGTAATGAGGTAAAGGATGTAACGAAGTAAAGGATTAGAGCGCGCGCGAGAAATGTTGCTCGCACCTCGGCTTCGATTGAGGTTGAGTGGTTGCCACGGTCCCTCCGCTGCGTGGCCGACGCGCCCCTTCGGCCACGCTCAGGGCAGGCAAACTACGGCGCGAAAGAGAAAACCGGCCACCCCGGTAAAAGGCACACGGGACACAAAAGGCGTGCTCCGGTCGGGATGACAGCTTTTAGCGAGCGGTGCTGGGTCAGGACGAGACGAGGGCGAATTCGACGCGGCGGCGGATGGGGTCGATGCGCTCGGCGCGAACGCGGATGCGGTCGCCGAGTTTCCAGGTGAGCTGCAGAGTGGATTTGCGGCGAGTGGAGCGGCGGCCGCGGCCGGAATCACCGCCCGAGACGGCGACGATGGCGTGGTCGCGCTCGCGGTAAACGCAGCGGGCGTCGGCGGCTTCCTCGATCGCGGTGATTGGCAAAAGTCCCTCCACAAAAACTTCAAAGAGTTCGACGAAGCAGCCGTATTTCTGCACGGAAATGATGAGCGCGTCGTACTCGTCGCCGAGATGCTGCTCCATGAACTGCGCGGTCTTCCAGCTGATGAGTTCGCGCTCGGCTCCTGCGGCGCGGCGCTCGGTTTCGGAAGTTTCCGCGGCAATTTCCTCGAGATGCTTCAGCGAATAAACGGCGGCTTCCGTGCCGACGGCGGGCTTGATGTGCGCCGGCGCGGGCGCGTTGGGATTCGCGAGCGCCCATTTCAAGATGCGATGGACGATTAGATCGGGATAGCGGCGAATGGGCGAAGTGAAGTGGGTGTATTCGTCGAAGCCGAGAGCGAAGTGGCCGAGAGGTTCGGCGGAGTAGCGCGCCTGCTTGAGCGAACGGAGCATGAGGTAGGAGAGGATGCGCTCTTCAGGCTTGCCGGAGAGTTTCTGAACGAGGCGCTGATAGTGTTGCGGAGTGAGGGCGATGTCGGAGGCGGGAAGGACGGCGCGCATCTGGCGCTCGCGCCCGTGGCCGCGAGAGTCTGGGCGGCCGCCCTTTGCGGGTGAGGGGACTTTGCCATGGCGGACGGCGACTTCACGCTGGTGAAGATCTTCCACGCCGAGCGAATAGCCGAAGGCGCGGGCGAGTTCCTCGAATTCGAGAACTTTACGGGCGTCGGGCTTTTCGTGGACGCGATGCAGGGCAGGCAGGCCGCGCTGGATCAAATAGTGCGCGACGGCGCGATTCGCAGCGAGCATGAATTCTTCAATCAGGCGATGGGCGATGTTGCGTTCGCTGCGGCCGATGTTGGTCATCTGCTGCTGGTCGTCGAATTCGATGACGGGTTCGGGGAGATCGAAATCGATGGAGCCATTTTCGGCGCGGCGGGCGTTGAGGAGAAGCGCGAGTCCCTTCATGGCGCGGAAGTGATTACTGAGGTGGGCGTAGCGCGCGGACATTTCCGCGTCGCCTTCGAGGACCTTGTTGACGTTGGTGTAGGTCATGCGCTCGGCGGAGCGGATGACGCCGGGAGTCATCCGGGAATTGAGCATGCGGCCGGAGGAATCGAACTGCATGATGGCGCTGAGGACGAGGCGGTCTTCGCGGGGCTTGAGGGAGCACATGCCGTTGGAGAGAGCTTCGGGAAGCATGGGGACGGCGCGATCGAGGAAGTAGACGGAGTTGCCGCGGAGGCGGGCTTCGCGGTCGAGTGGGGATTCGGGCGTGACGTAGTGGGCCACGTCGGCGATGTGGACTTGCAGGAGCCAGCCGCCGTCTTCGCGGCGCTCAACGTAGACGGCGTCGTCGAAGTCGCGCGCGGTTTCGCCGTCGATGGTGGCGATGGGAAGGCTGCGAAAATCATCGCGGCCGGCAAAGTCAGATTCGGATACGGGGCGGGCGAGCTGTTCGGCTTCGTGAGAAACTTCGCCGGGAAACGTGTGGGGCAGATGGTGCTTGCGGATGATTATTTCCGTGTCCACGCCGAGATCGCCGGGGCGGCCGAGAATTTCGATGACCCGGCCTATGGGAGCGGCTCCCTGGCGAGCGTAGCGGATGAGTTCGGCGTTGACGACCGCGCCATCGAGTTTCGGAATGTGCGGGAGGCGGAGGCGCTTGCCGGAGCGCTCTTTTTCACCGGGGAGAAGCTGTTCGCGGAGAGCGGGAGAAAGTTCCTCGCCGGCGGGCAATTCGATTTCGTGCTGGACGCGGGGATCGTAGGGGACGACGACGCAGCCGCGAGAGGTGTAGCGGAAGAGGCCGACGACGGAGGGATGCGCGCGAGAGACGATGCGGAGGATACGGCCTTCGGCGCGGCGGGCGCCGGGGGCTCCGCTTAGGCGGGAAACTTTGGCGATGACGTGATCGCCGTGCATGGCGTCTTCGACGAAGTCGCGGGGGATGAAGAGGTCGCCGTCGAGATTGGGGATAGCGACGTCGGGGACGACGAAGCCGTAGCCGTCCTGGTGGAGTACGAGGCGGCCTTTGATTTCGTCGCGGGAAAAGGTTTTGTGCTGTGGGAAATTATCTGCGGGCGGCTGAGAAGATGGCCGGGGCTTCGTGGAGGGCTGTTGAGGGGGAGGAGTCTGACGGAGAAGGAAGCGGCCGTGGGAAAGTTCTTCGACGAGGCCGCGTTTTTTTAGCTTGGCAAGCATTTGAAGGAGGGCGCGGCGGCTGGACTTCCTGACCTGGAGGCAGCGCGAGAGGTCCTCGAGGGAGATGGGGCCGTTTTTAAGTTGTAGAAAACGCAAGATGTTATCAGGGCTGAGCTGCGACTGACGCGACATGCAATGACCCCTTTCCGGGGAGCGAGGGAACGCGTATAGATTCTAGTCATTTTTCTGAAATTCGATGTAACTTTTTTCGGGTTTTGGGAGTTTCATAGGCAAGCCAACACACGACCGATTAGCCGCCCTCCGTCAGGCTAATCGGATTCCCCGAAAGGGGAATAACAGGGAGGCGAGAAGACCTGGCTCGCCTCCTTTCTTTTTTCCTAATCAATTTGAGTGAGGGGATCATCCAACGGGAGTTTGGGTGTGGATTCATTACGTTGAGATCCTTCGCCTATCCTTATCGGATAGGCTCAGGATGACAACGTGCGTGGTGGCGCTGTGGTGTGGGCAGTTCGTTGATTGTCAGCGGGACGGGTTTTCGGATATGGTGCAGGATTCAGGAAGGGCGGAGAGAACACGTGAAAGTGAAGCGGAAGATTCTGTTTGCGGGTGCGGTGGCGTTGCTGGCGGGGCTTTTGGGCGCGGGAAATTTGCGGGCGCAGGGTTCGCCGGAGAATTCCAGCCGGGAATTGCAGATCTGGACCGGCGGCGGGCACGGGATTAATGGAAGCACGTCCGATACGGGCGTGTGGAATCTGGGATTGCGGTATGGACTGATCCTGACGAGCCCGCATGGGCCGGGATTTTTGAAGGGGCAACTGGAATATGCGTTCGATGTGGTGCCGGCGTGGGTGCTGACGCAGAAGACGAATACGGCGTACGGAGGGGGAGTGAACCCGTTCGCGTTCAAGTGGATCTTGTCGCAGCCGAAGAAGGTCAAACCGTTTTTTGAGATTGAGGGCGGGACGCTGTTCACGAATAAAGAAGTCCCGGAGCGCACGTCGCAAGTTAATTTCACGACGAGCGGGGCGCTGGGGATGCATATATTGGGAGAGAAACACAATTGGAGCGCGGAAGTGCGCTACATGCACATTTCCAATGCGGGGATGACCACGCCGAATCCGGGGATCAATACGATTCAGGTGCGGATCGGGTGGGGGATTTTCCGGAAGTAGTGATTGGTGAATAGTGACTGGTGACTAGAGCTTGTCTCATAAATGGAGTTCGTAGGGTTGAAGAGTTTCCTCAGGGGCTAAAGCCCGGTTTCCTGGGCTCTTAATGTCGGAGCTAAAGCTCCGACCCCCTGAAAACCATTTGTGAGATGACTTCTAGTGAAGAAAAGCCAGCTTGAGTTGTAACCGCTTTGCCTGAGAAGTAACAAACCAGCCGTTCGAAGCTAAAGCCGCGATCCGGCGAAAATTGCGGCTCTGTTTATCCGGAAAATACAGGCAAACCCACGCAAAAGGACTACTGCTTGGCACCGACCAGGTAGCGTTTCACCTCGGCAGACTGGAGAGCGTCCGCTGCGTAGGTGAATGTGCCTTTCTCCTTCACCTCGCGCGCTGCGCGGACCAGCGCCCCGAGGGCGGCACGGGCGAACGATCCGCCGACACTGATGCGTTTCACACCGACGGCAGCCAGCTCTTCCACCGAGAAGGTCACACCTACCAAACCCATGACGACATTGACGGGCTTTGAAACGGAAGCACACACGGCACGGATTGCTTCGAGGCTCGAGAGGCCGGGTGCATAGAGAACGTCGGCGCCAGCCTTAGCAAAGGACTGCAACCGCCGAATCGTGTCGTCGAGGTCCGGGCGGCCATGAAGAAAGTTCTCGGCGCGCGCAGTAAGCAAGAACTGAGAAGCGTGAGCCGCTTCCGCTGCGGCCGCAACGCGCTCAGTGGCAAGCTGGAAGTCATAGATAGGATTTTTCGAATCGCCAGTCGAATCTTCAATGGAGCCTCCGGCCAGACCGACGGCGGCAGCGAGCCGGATGGTTTCCGCACAAATATTCGGGGAGTCGCCGAACCCGTTCTGAAGATCCGCAGAGACGGGCAGGGATGTAGCATCCACAATCTCTTTGGCATTCTGCAGAATCGCGTTGCGCGTCACTTCGGGCGCGGAGTCGAGGTGTCCTGTGGAGAAGGCGTAGCCTGCGCTTGTGGTGGCTAGCGCTTCGAAACCCAAGGCCGTCAGAATTTTGGCGGACCCTGCATCCCAGGGATTGGGGATTACAACTGCGCCGGGCCGTTCATGGAGGGCCCGAAGAACGTTGTATTTCTGCTGACGCGTCGCGACCATGTTTTTCACCTCCAAGATTTGGATTGTGCCTTGAGCGTTTGTTGGCGAGATAGAACTTCCGGACTAAGCGGAAGCGGTGAGGCCCGCGAGGAGCAGGCGGAAGAATTTATCGGGGTCGACTTCGACGGCGACCTTGGCGTTGGACTTGAATTCGGGCTCGGGAGAATCGGCGGCGGGCAGGCCGGTTTCGAGCGGAGGGGAGCGGCGAACGGGGCCGTGGGCGTAGCCGAGTGATTGTCCGGCGGTGAGTTCGCCGGTGGTTTCGATTTCCACGAAAAAATCTTTCAGAGTGACTACAGACGGGTCGACGAGTTGCGCGACGGTAAGGGGATCGTGCATGGCGAAGTCAACGGCGTTGCTGGTCTTGTGCAGGCGGTCGAAATTGGCGCGCAGGATTTTGCCGGCAGCCTGGCTGACGGGATTTTGCGCGGATTCGAGTGCGCGGACCTGTTCGTCGCGGATGAGGACTTTGCGCGTGACGTCGAGGCCGACCATGGTGAGAGGAATACCGGAATCGAAGACGATGCGCGCGGCTTCGGGATCCACGTAGAAATTGAATTCGGCCGCGGGAGTGATGTTGCCGCCGCTGAGCGAGCCACCCATGATGACGATGGATTTGATGAGCGGGGCGATGGTTGGGTCGGACTTGAGGACGGTGGCGACGTTGGTAAGCGGGCCGATGGCTACGATGGAAATTTCGCCGGGGTTGGCGCGGACGATGCGGCGGATGAGTTCGGTGGCGGTTTCGGAGACGGCCTTTATTTTTGGTTCTGGGAAATCCACGCCGCCGAGGCCGTTGTTGCCGTGGGCATATTTTGCAGTGACCAGGCGGCGAACGAGAGGCGTGGCGGCGCCTGCGGCGACGGGGATGTCTGTGCGGCCGGCGATTTCGACTAGGCGAAGAGCGTTGGGAAGAGTGAGCGAGAGCGGGACGTTGCCGCAGACGGGCGTGACGGCTTCGACGCGGAGTTCGGGGGAGCGGAGGGCGAGGAAGATGGCGATGGCGTCGTCGACGCCGGGGTCGGTGTCGAGGATGATGCGCTGGGGTTTGGAGGGATAGCTTTTTGCGAATTTTTCGTTCGCGGCGAAAAGAGAAGCGGGCATTGAAGGGAAAGCGCCTGCGGCCAGTGTTGCTGCGGAGGAGCGGAGAAAATCTCGGCGGTTACCTGGGAAATTGTTTGAGCGCATCGGAGTCCTTGGATGAAAAGTGAATGAGCGTTAGAAGTTAGCGCAGAAAGACTGACACTGCAAACGTTGACCGAAGTGGCAAGTCGCGCGCATTTGTGATTTGCGTTGAGGTCCTTCGCGCATCCTTGTCGGATGCGCTCAGGATGACAATTTTCGGTTTGGGCAGTGAGATAAAGTTTAGGCGGCGAGATTGAGTCCTCAAAAGCGGTGGCAGAGCCACCGCACTCCAAAAAAGGCGAAGGCGCCCGCCAATGAGATTGAGTATTTGTGGGACAGATTGGGTGAAGTCGTGGGGCGGAATGCAGAGGGAGCGATTGACAGGGAGGGGAGAGAACTTTAGAGTGGCGGCTCACTTGGGGTGCAGGGGAATGCGTTGATCGAGCGAATTTTCAAGTTGCAGGAAAATCAGACGACGTTGCGGCGGGAGATGTTGGGCGGGCTGACTACGTTCATCACGATGGCGTACATCATCGTGGTGAATCCGCAGATATTGTCGCAGGCGGGCATGCCGGCGGAGGGCGTAGTGTTCGCGACGTGCCTGGCGGCGGCGGTGGCGACGCTGGTGATGGGGCTATATGCGAACTATCCGATTGCGCTGGCGCCGGGGATGTCGCTGAACGCGTATTTTACCTATACGGTGTGCATCGGGATGCATGTGCCTTGGGCGACGGCCTTGGGCGCGGTGTTTTTTTCGGGCGTGCTGTTTGTGCTGCTGACGGTGACGCGCGTGCGGGAACAGATCGTGAACGGGATTCCGCTGGGGTTGAAGCACGCGACGGCGGGCGGGATCGGAATGTTCATCGCGTTCGTGGGATTGCGCAGCGCGAAGCTGGTGGTGGCGAATCCGGCGACGTTTGTGAGCCTGGGAAATTTTGCGGATCCTTCGGTGCAGGCGGCGTGCTTGGGGATTTTGCTGACGCTGGCGCTGATGGTGCGGCGGGTAAACGGAGCGATCCTGCTGGGAATTCTGGGGACGGCGGTGTTTGGGATTTTTCGCGGGCTGGCGCACTTGCCGGAGCATTGGGTGGCGCTGCCGCATCCCTCGTCCACGTTCTTGAAGATGGATTTGCGTGGGGCGCTGCATCTGGGGCTGGTGGAGATTATTTTTATTTTTTTGTTTGTGGATTTGTTCGACAACGTGGGAACGATGGTGGGTGTTTGCGAGCAGGGCGGATTCGTGAAGGACGGAAAAATTCCGCGCGTGGGGCGGATGCTGCTGGCGGACGGGATTGGAACGATTTTTGGGGCGATGACCGGGACTTCGACGGTGACGAGTTACATTGAGAGCGCGGCGGGCGTGGCCGCAGGTGCGCGGACAGGATTGAGCAACGTGATGGTGGCGGCGCTGTTTTTGGCAGCGATGTTTTTTTCGCCGGTGGCGGCGGCAATTCCGGCGTTTGCCACGGCACCGGCGCTGGTGCTGGTGGGCGCGTTGATGACGGAATCGATTGCGCAGGTGGAGTGGAAGGAGTTTACGGAAGCGTTTCCGGCGTTTGTGACGCTGGTGGCGACGCCGCTGACGTTCAGTATTGCTACGGGGTTGAGCTTGGGAGTGATTTCGTATACGGCAGCGAAATTGGCGGCGGGGAAGTGGAGAGAGATTAGCGTGTTGTTGTGGATTTTGACGGGGTTGTTTGTGGTTAGGTATGCGGTGTTGGCGGCGGAGTGAGAAGAGGTGACTGGTGAGTCGTGATTGGTGACTGGTGAGTCGTGATTGGTGACTGGTGACTGGTGACTGGTGACTGGTGACTGGTGACTGGTGAAGAGGAGCTTCGATTTTGAGTTGGTGGCAAGACGCTGGGGTTGAGGTCCTTCGCCTATCCTTTTCGGATAGGCTCAGGATGACAAATTTTTAAAGACGCGGTGATTTTCTTGAATGGTTGAGTTGGTCGGGGCGAGTTACTGCGCAAAGGCGCCCCCGACCGGGTCGGGGCCGCTATCGTGGCTACAGGGTTTCTTGCCACCAGTCACCAGTCACGAATCACCAGTCACTTGCTACGGGGCGTCGACGGCGCAGCGGAAGCCGATGGTGGCGGCGCGGTCGCGGCTGGGGGCCATGAGGAGGAGTTTTTCGTGTTCGTCGAGGCGGTAGGTTTGGGGGAAATACCAGACAGAGCCTAGCGGCTGGTAGGCGGCGGTGCCGCGGATGATGGCGGCGCGGGTGTGTTCGTCGCGGAATTCGTCGGTCCATTGCGAAACATTTCCGATGAGGTCGAGTAGGCCGAAGGGGCTGGCGCCTTGCGGGTGTGCGTCGACGTTGGAGAGCGGGGCGTGCGTGTGGCCGCGATCGGTGGCGGGAACGTTGGCGGCGTTCCAGTCGTTGCCCCACGGATAGAGGCGCGCCTCGGAGGATTGCGCGGCGTATTGCCATTCCCACTCGTGAGGGAGGCGCTTGCCGGCCCAAGAGGCGTAGGCGCGAGCATCTTCGAGAGAGACCCAGGTGACAGGCTTCGCGTCCCAGCCGGCGGGGAAATTACCGTTTGACCAGTCGCGCAGGAAATTGTGATCGTCGGCGGGGTGATAGTGGGTTGCGTCGAGGAATTGTTTAAATTGCAGATTGGTGACGGGTGTGCGGTCGATGTAATAGGTGTGGAGACGCAGATGGTGAAGGTGAGAGCGGCGCGGCGAATTTTCCCAGGGATATTGCACGTCGACACCAGGATCGTTGCCGCCTTCGATTTCGATGCCGCGAACGGAGAAGTCGAAATCGCCTTCGGGAATTTTGATCATGCCTGCGGGAGCGGTGGCTGCGGGCTTGGTGGGTGGAATTTCGACGATGGTTTGCGGAACAGCGGACCAGGTGCGGGGATATTCGCGGAGGGATTTTTTGGAGCGCTCGGCCATGAAGGGGAGGAGTTCGCGGAGCGGCGCCGAGCCGGTGTCTTCAGTGGTGGAGAGGATGGCGCCAAAGCCGAGACCTTCCATGGAAAAGCTGAGCGTGGCTTCCTGAGTGTTGATGCGCGGTTGGAGTTCGACGCCGTGCCAGAGATCGTAGTAGTGGAGGCCGGGGCTGTAAGGGACGCGGAGTTGCTGGCCGTCGAGATCGAATTCGTTGCGGTTGACGATGGTCCAGAGCGTGCGCTGCGGCAGCGGAAATTTGCTGGCGAAGACGCCGGATTGCAGCGTGAGCGCGTGTGGCTGCCAGCCGGGGCTGACTAGATTTGCGGCGAAGGCGCGTTCGATGCGGGTGAAGCGGAGGACGGCTTCGGCGTCGCGGGGATTCATGGGATACCAGAAGCCCCAGAGATTTTCGAGCATGGCGTAGCCGCTGCCGTTGAAGAAGGCGTGCTGGAGGCTGTCGGTTTTATCGCGGGTGAAGCGGTCGGTGACGTTGATCATGTGGCGAGGCTCGAGCCAGCGGGTTTTGCTGACCATGGGAGTGAACGGGTAGACGACGTCTTCCCAGGTGACCCAGTCGTTCCAACCGAGGGTGCTCCAGGCGACGGATTCATCGCGAATTTCGAATTGCGGTTCGAAGGCGAGCCGGTGTCCGGTGGCGATGGAGGCGGCGCGAAAATCGGCGGGGACACTTTCGAGCGTGTCGAAGTTGATGCCGTCGGCGCCGATTTCTTTCAGGAGCTGCGTGAGCGCGGTCCAGGGAGGCGCGGATTCTTCGCGCGTGCCGGAATCCCAGGTGAGGATGGGGAAAAGAACTTTGACATTGTGGCGGTGAAAATCGTCGACGAGTTTTTTCAGAGCGGGGAGGCCGCCGGGAAGATCTCGGAGGAGATCGAACTGGTTGCGGTCGTCGACGCCGATGTTGGGATAGACGTGCCAGAGGAGGACGGCATCGATGGGGCCGAGGCGGCGCTCGGTTTCGGCGAGAAATTTTTCGGGGGTGTAGCGGCGGGATTCGGGATCGTAGATAGAGCGGTCCCAGACGAGAAGCTGGACTTGCGAGAAGGTGCGCTGGGTCCAGGCGAGGTCGGGATTCGTGTAGTCGGATTCGTCGAGGCGGAGCTGGGTGCGGCGTTCGTTGCGCCAGGCCTGGAGGCCGGCGAGCCAGGAGGAATCGGAAGGGTCGGCGGGGCCGGCGAAGAAGACTTCGGAAGGCGCGGGAGGAATGGTGAGGGTCATGGTGCCGTTGGGAGCGACGAGGGCGTGGCGGGCTTTCCATTCGTCGGAATGGAGAGGGACGGTGCAGGTGAGGAGGAAGATTACGAAAAAAGATGTCGGCCAGAAACCCGAGCGACGAGGAAAGAAGCGCATAGGGAAGAAGAATACGCGAAGAGGGAGAAGAATTCAGCGGAGAGTTGGATGGCTGTGCGATGGGAAGATTTGCATGAGAAATCGGTAATCCAAAACTAAAAATTGTAGAGGAGTTTTAGGTTGAGGTCCTTCGCCTATCCTTATCGGATAGGCTCAGGATGACAAGTCGCGATAGGCGGGCGGGTAGGAGGTTGCGACGAATTTTAGTTGGTCGGCGAGGATTACTGCGCGAAAGCGGTGGCAGAGCCACCGCACTCCAAAGGAGGAGCAGCCCGCCCCGACCGGGGCCGCTACAACGGAAGTGGGAACGGAGAATTCGCTGCGGGAAGAACAGATGGTGCCCGAAAGAGGACTCGAACCTCCACGACCGTGAGGCCACTAGCTCCTGAAGCTAGCGCGTCTGCCAATTCCGCCATTCGGGCACAGGGAAAACAATACAAGCAGGTCTTATTTTGGGGTCGGGAACGGCGTTTGTCAACGAAAGGGAGCCCGCGGATAAGGGCTCGATAGGTGATGGTTTGATGGGCACCGGGTGACTAGCATTCTAAGGCCAGAGTGTTATACTCCGCCTGAAAAGCTCTGCCTACAGTTGAGGGTAGGCACCGCAGACAAGTTCCGATGGAGGTTGCAATGGATGCCATGGGAGCGGCGTTTTCGGGGCCAATGACGTATCTACTGATAGTCTGGGGAGTCGTGACCGCCATCTTTCTTTTGTTGATCGCGTGGCGCAGCGTGCTCTCCAGCCATGAAGACGATCAAATATTCATCGATGCAGCCCAAGAACATATGGCAAGGGAGCAGCGCGAGTTGATCAAGAAGATCGAATCGCTCTCGAGGCCCGTGATGATGAGCGGGATCACCTCGGGCGTGCTGCTGCTGGTGATTGCCGGGGTGTTTGTGTACAACGGCCTGAAGAACTTTTAGCGCCGGCGTGGCGACGCGGAGCCACGGGGGGCTCAGGGCTTTGGAGGTGTAGCCGCAAGGGGCTGCGCCGCCGGAGCGGCTGCCTGGGTCGCCTGCACAAGAGAAGTATGATTGTGGACGATCAGCCAATTGTCGTTGCGTTTTTCGAAGACCAGCGTGGTATGTCCGAAGGCTGACGCCGGGGCTCCATCCACCACCGCCGTAAATTCCCACTGATAAGAAGCCCAGGCCGTGTTGCCGGAAGGCGCGACGCGGATAAGTGTGTTGCTGCGGTCGAGGCGAACCTGCTGGGCGCGGGCGCGCTGCGACTGGTAGCTGGCGAGATAGCTCGGCCAGCCGACGACCGGCGGCGCCCACATGCCGTTCACGACGTCAACGTCGTCGGCGTAGTGGGAGTGAAGCTTTTCGATATCGCCGAGCTGCCAGGCGCCGAGCATTTCGCCGATGGCGTTGTCGATGCGCTGTTCGTCGGGGAGCATGACGGCGGTCGGGGGATTCGGGGTGGTGTCGTTCTTTTTCTTTTTCTTTTGCGCGGAGGCGGTGGAAGCCAGCGACAGGGTAAGAAGCAGGAAGAGAGAAAAGAAGAAGACGCGGCTTGCGGCGATGCGGATGATAGAAGGGTGTTTCCAGAGTTTCATGCTCGATTCACTCCCCAAATTTCAGGCGCGCTCCTGTTTGCGATTGAGGAAGCGGCGCGTGATGACTGTTTTGCTGGACAGTAGAGAGCATAGCGCAGGGCGAAGGGTGGCGCGGAGGAATGTGCTCAGTTGGTTTACTGGCGATTGCGGCGCCGTTCGACGAAAGAGAAGAACGCTGGCCGGCAGGATGCCGGCGCTACCCTGTGGGATCGCGATCGCGCCGTAGCACCCTGCGCGCAATGTCTTCCTGAGGCTACCCGACGAGAGTAGCCGAAGGATCTCGACCTTGGGATTCTGCACGGCGTCTAAGTTGAGGTCCTTCGGGCCGCAAAGGGCGCGGCCCTCAGGATGACAAGTTTTTTTAGTTTTGAGCACGAACAAAAATGCGCGCCGTTGAAAAGGTGCCTTCTCAAAAATTCACACAGACAAAGGTGCGCGGCGCCAAAAAGCGCGCTGCCGAAAGGCTAGTTAACGCGCTGCTTGAGAGGCGCTGAGGAGATTCACGAAGAGGCGGTAAGCCCCGGGGACGCCTTCGGGGAGTTCGCGGAAGAAGGCTAGGCCGGTGTAGATGTAGACGCCTTTGCCGAGGTGCGTGTAGACGAGGCTGCCGTTCAGATCTTTTTCGCCGGGGTCGTGCATGGAGAGCAACGGCGTGTATTTGACGTCGAAGTCGCTCCAATAGTAGAGGCCGCGCTCCTGGACCCAATTCTCAAAATCGGCGGAGGTGATTTTGTTCGGCGAGTTGAGCAGCGGGTCGTCGGGCTTCAGAAATTTCACTTCGGCGTTTTCGTCGGTGATGCGCGGCGTGGGGTTGCCGATGGTGGCGTGATAGGGAGCGGGAAGGAATTTGTTCCAGATGAAGTCGCGATTGTACTGGACGACGAGGGTACCGCCGCCGGAGACGTAGTCGAGGAGGCGTTTGTTGGCGCTGGCGAGTTCGGGGCGGAGTTCGTAGGCGCGCACGCCGACGACGATGGCGGAGTATTTGGAGAGGTCGCCGAAGGTGAGGGCGTTGGCGTCGAGCATTTCGACGTTGATGCCGAGGCGCTTGAGCGCTTCGGGGATCATTTCGCCTTCGGCGGAGATGTAGCCGACGCGGAGATTCGCGGGGACGTTGATATCGAAGGCGTGGACAACGGTTTGCGCGGGCTCGCTCCAGAGAATAGAGGGCATTGTTGGCAGCGGCTCGAGCGAAGTAGAGAATTTTTCGTCGCCCCGTTTCGCGTAAGCCGCGATGGTGAAATTTCCGGGTTCGAGTTTGGCGGGCGGCGTAACGATGAGTTTCGCGTACTGGTCGCCGATGCCGTCGAAAGCAAGTTCGACGGGAGCGCTGGAAGTGAATCCGTCAGGAGTGTCGAGGCCAACAGAAACTTTGGCTGATTTTGTGGAGTAGGAATGGAGACGGAGGTACACGTCAAATGGCTTGTGCTGGGTGGCAAGGACTTCGATTGCCTGAGTCGGTTCAACAGCTAAAGTGTAGGCGGGAACAATTCGAAGAGCGACTTTTTGTATGGCGGTCGAACTGGCCTGGACACGAATTACAGGCGCGCTCGCCAAGAAGGAATAGCCACCTATCGAGACGGGCTGGCGCAACTCGACGAGGGGCTTTGGCTCGGCGATTAGCAGGTCGATGATTCTTGGGTTCTTTGGAAGAGGTCCTGCCAGTACCGTAAATTGTTGATCGCCAGCGGCGGTCGTTTTCCTATTTGGCGGAGTCCATCCGTCCGGAAGATCCAACTTAGGTTCCTGAAAAGAGCAAAAGGCCTCGGACCGGCAGCGCACGTCATAGTTCACCGTGAAGGGCTCTCCCTCAACCAATTCGCTTTGGTCAGAAACGGCGTTCATTTCCAAGCCCGCAGCCAGTTCCAGGGCATGAACAATGCGTGATTGACGCATGGGATCTTCGTACTGCCAAACGCCTAACTTCGCAGGGTCATAAGCGACGGTCAGTCCGTGGGCGCAAGTATGCTTCGGTCCTGCTGCGGCTTTAGCAAGATACTGGACGGCGCCCTGCATGTTAAGGACAAGGGCCTCGCGACGTGCCGCAACCAATGAGGCGTCCACCGCGGTTTCGGAGCAATCCTCCTTGACCAGAGGTTGCGAGAGAATCTTCGGGTCGAATGGCTTCCCATCTTCGCGTTTTAGTGCGAGGGGGCGGCGGAGGAATGGGGAACTCAGGAAAGCGGAAATGCCCTGGCTGCGGTGATTGCTGAAGGCATCGATGCCAATTTCGCGCCAGGATTTTCCGTAGAGGGGAGAGACATCGTCGACGGGCAGGACGTAGCCCGTGGGATTGTCGCTGCCGCGTTCGACATCGAGAATCGGAACGTCTGCGCCGGCGTCGTTCCACGCGGGGAATTGTGGACCGGGAAGATATTTTGGATCGGCGGCTAGCTTCACTGCTTTCGGAGTCCAGATGCCGGAGAGTTGGTGGTGGCCGTGGCCGGTGTGGACGCCGCCCCAGCCGTTGATGACGATGTTGGGGCGAAATTCGCGGATGACGCGGACCATGTCTTCGAGGACGGGGTCGCCCCATATCTTCTCGGTTTCTTCGGGCGTTTTGGAGAAGCCGAAATCCTTGGCGCGCGTGAAATAGAGTTTGACGCCGTAGCCGCGGGTGGCGGCGAGAAGTTCCTGCGTGCGGATGAGGCCGAGCTGCGGCGCCTGTTCGGGGCCGAGCGCGTTCTGGCCGCCTTCGCCGCGGGTGATTGAAAGCAGTGCGACGTCAGCGTGGAGGCCACGGGCGAGATAGGTGAGGGTGGCGCCGCTTTCGTCATCAGGGTGGGCGGTGATGTAGAGGATGCGCGTGGTGACTCGGGCGGCGTCGATTGCCTCGATGGTTTCGGGAAGGCCGGGGCCCGTGCCGGGAGCGGGAGGGAATTGGGCGCGAGAGGAGAGTGGGAGGATTGTGGTGAAGAGTATGAGCGTTGCCAGGCGGATGCGGTTCAAAAGGCCTCCCTAAGTGGTCGATAGCGTTTAAAGTTGAGGTCCTTCGCGCATCCTTATCGGATGCGCTCAGGATGACAAATCGTACATTTCGCTAGCCGGGCGTTGGTTGCTGATCGCTCACCGGGGCGAAGGGCCATTCTCTCATTTCACGGGCGCGAATTAGAAATGCTGTGGCGCCCAAAGCTATTTCGAGGAGGCCCCACTTGCGGGCTGGGCCGGTCTGCCAGAAGAGCCAGGCCCAGCCGAGCATCGTGAGTATTGCGGGCACGGGATATAGCCACATTTTAAACGGCAACCTTTCCGAGCCCAAGCGGCGGCGCAGCAGCATGACTCCAACGGCTTGACCGATGAACTGCACGATCAGGCGCATCGCTAGAATGCCGGCGATGGCGGTTTCGAGTTTGAGAATGATGCTGAAGAGAAACGCCAACGCTCCCAGTATTAGAAGCGAAATGTGGGGAAAATGTTTTGTCGGATGCACTTTCGCGAAGACGGGGAAGAAATTGCCGTCGAGCGCGGCGGAGTAGGGCACACGGGAGTAGCCGAGAAGCAGAGAAAAGACGGAAGCCATGGCGATCCAGAGAACCATCCAGGTGACAAAGTGGGCGGCGCCGGAGCCGTAAAGGCGCTCGACGAAGAGGCTGGCGATGAAGGGGGTGTTCTGGGCTTCGCGCCAGGGGACCACGCCGAGCAGGCTGGTCTGCATGGCGAGATAGAGCACGGTGATTCCAAGGATGGAAAGAAAAATTCCGCGCGGAATATTTTTTTCGGGATTACGGATTTCGCCGCCCAGATGGCAGATGTTGTAGTAGCCCCAGTAGCTGTAAACGGTGTTGATCATGGCGGCGCCGAGCCCGGCGAACCAGAGTGAAGAAAGATGGAACGCGCCGGGAGGAAAATCAAAAGCGAGTTTGGGATCGAAGTGGCGAATGCCTCCCCAGATGAGCCAGAGCATGGTGCCGACGACGCCGAGCCAGAGCAGAACGGAGATTTTGCCGATGGTGGTGATTTTCCGGTAGAGAAGGATCACAAGAAAAATCACGAGACTGCCGGAAATGGCTTTTGCTTGCCAGAGCGTCAGCGGATGAAGATATCCGGCGTAACGCGCGAAGCCGATGGAGGCGGAAGCGACGGAGAGCGGCGCCTGGACGAAGGTCTGCCAGACGAAGAGGAACGACATCAGGCGTCCCCAGCGGCCGGGGCCGTAGGCTTCGCGAAGAAAGACGTAGGTGCCGCCGGCCTTGGGCATTGCAGCGCCGAGTTCGGACCAGACGAAGCCGTCGAGAGTGGCGAGGAGCGCGCCTGCGAGCCACGCGATGAGGGCTTGCGGGCCGCCCATGGCTTTAATGACCAGCGAGCTGACGACGAACGGGCCGATGCCGACGATCTCGATCATGTTGAGCGCGACGGCTTCCTTAAGGCCGAGGCCGCGCTCAAGCGAGGGCTGTGATTGGACGAGTTGGGGGGATGGAGGGGAAATGGACATGCGCAGCGAGAATAACAAAAGGGCGGGAATCCTCCTACGGGAAGCAGCAAAGAGAAAGAGAGAAAATCGAAAATGGAAATTAGAAAATAGAAAAGCAAAAAACAGATTCATCGCGCGAAGAGCGCGCGGTGCCGAGGAGTTCCTCACTCGGTTCAAAAGGCGAACGCGGTTTGGAAGGAGAAGCTTTGGAAATTGTTTTGCGGCATGGCGCGGGGACGGCTTACACTCGTAACAAGGAGAGCGCAGGCCCACCGTGGCTCTCCGTTCAACCATGAAACGAGTTTTCCTTTTGCTGTCGCTGGGCGTCTGCGCGTTGCTGCTGGCGCCTTGGCGCGCCGCCGCGGGGAATTTTTCCCTTCCGCCGGGCACCGACGCGATCCTGGAGCACATTTATTTGGGGCGAAGCGATCTGGCGATTCCGGAAGCGCAGGCGCTGCAGCGGGAGCAGCCCGAGCACCCGCTGGGATATTTGCTGGAAGCGGAAGCGCGCTGGTGGCAGATCTGGTGCTTGTCGGCGGAATACAAATACGGGATGAACCTGCCGCGCCACAGGGGAAAGGTGGCGGCGGACCAGGTGTATCTCGATGTGGTGGCGAAGGCAGAGGCGCTGGCCACTGCAAGCCTGGCGAAACACGAATCGGCAGAGATGCACCTGTACGCCGGAATGGCCGGGGGCCTGGCCGCGCGGATGTACGGTTTGCGCGCGGAAAACCGGGCGGCGGCGCGAGCTGGAGTGCGTGCGCGGGAGCATTTCCTGCGTGCACTTGCTCTTGACCCCTCGCTCGCTGACGCAGACATGGGCCTGGGGCTCTACAACTATTACGTGGATACGCTTTCCACGATTGCGCGGGTGCTGCGCTTTTTCATGGGCATTCCGGGCGGATCAAAAGAAGATGGTATCCGGCAATTGCAGCAGGCCATGGCGCACGGACAATTGACCTCGGCGCTGGCGCGATACTACCTGGCTGTCTGCCTGCACCTATACGATCAGAAATACGAGCAGGCATTGCAAGTGGCGACGCCGCTGGTGGAAAAGTATCCGGAGAATCCGATGTTTCGGCTGGTCCGCGGGGACTTGTATGGAAAGCTGGGAAGAAAGGCGCCGGCAATTGCGGACTACCGCGCGGCCGCGGAGGTGCAGATCACCGATGCGGGCTGCCGCAGGAAGATCGAGCAATTGGTGCGCGAATCCCTGGCAGCGCAGGGCGCGCGGGAGGCACACGGCGCGAGCCAATAGAAGGGGCGACTCGGGACTTTGTGAAGGAGACGGCCTGCAGCATAATAGGTGCCTGGGTTTGTGGGCAGGAGTCAGGTACCCGAGTCCCAAGGGGACCTGCGGGGGCCGGTCAACGCGGCAACGTTTTTTAGCATCTCAACCCAAACAGTCAGGCAAACGTCGTTTCTCCACTATGAGGCGAGAAACGGGCGCGCAAGTGAGTCTCGGACGAAGGAGTATCCATGAAGCGGTTTTGGACAGCGGTGGCTGTCGCAGGTTTCGCGTCCGGTTGGTTGGCCGGATGCAATGATTACAACAACTCGGTTCAGTTCAACACGGGGCCACCGATCGCTAACGCCGCGCCTTCCGGCGTCCCTGCCGGGAATCCGTCATTTTTGCTGACGGTAAATGCTCAATCGGCCATCAGCAGCCCATTCCAGAGCACCACGGTCATTCAGTGGAACGGCAAGAAACTGAACACGAACTTCTTGGACGGTGGAACGCTGACCGCAACAATTTCTGCGGCCATGGTGGGCACACCGGGTAGGGCAATTATCAACACACTTACCCCACAATCGGGTACCGGACAAAACGGACTTTCCAATAGCGTGTTTTTCAACATTTACGGAGCACCGAACCCGTTGCCGGCATTGACGGATGTATCGCCAAATTCGGCGCCAGCTTGCGGAACAAGTTGCGCAAACGCTTCGGTCACGATTACGGTGACGGGGACCAATTTTCTACCCACTTCGAATAACGGTGGAACGAGTGTGACGTTCGCGGACAAGCTGACGCCCATGCAGCAACCGACGGCTTTGACCATCAGCAGTCTTTCCGCTACGCAAATCAAGGCGGTGATCCCCGGAATCTATTTGGCGAACGCGGATGTGGGGATGGTTGCCCTGTGCAATCCACCCAACATTCCAGGTGGCGGCACATGCGGCCAATGCCCTGATCTGGCTTGCACGAAGCTGGCGGGAGGCGGAGTCAGCACCAGTTCGATTAACTTTACGATCGGCAGCGGGACGGCGGCGACGGCGGCGATTGCGGAAGAGACCCCGGCGATCAGCCAGGACGGGCGTTATGTGGTGTACAGCTCGCAGCAGAACCAGGTGAGCCAGATTCTGCTGAAGGATACGTGCGTGGGTGTTTCGAACGGATGCAGTGTGAGCACACGCGTGGTTTCCGTTGCGGCGGATGGCTCGGCCGGCAATGCGGACAGCCATAACGCGGTGGTCACTTCGGACGGACGATACGTTGCGTTCAGTTCGGCGGCGACGAATCTGGTGGAAGGCGCGCCGGCGGGGCGGCAGGTCTACGTGCACGATACGTGCATCGGAGCGGATAACAAGTGTAAGCCCGCGACGACGCTGATTTCGACGGATTCGCAGGGCGCGTTGAACGGGACGGAAAGTATTTTGCCTTCGATCAGTTCGACGGGGAGATTTGTGGCGTTTGTTGCGATCACCCCGACTAACACACTAAAAGTTGCCGGCGGGGCTGCGGCGAGTGTGCAGGCTGCTCCGAACAGCGGGTTGCGACAGGTATTTGTCCGCGACACTTGCCTGGGCGTGGCGAATTGCACTCCGAAAACGACGCGGATTTCGATGATGCCGGGGGATGCTCCCGCAAATGGGACGAAACCGGCAGGACCCGCGATCAGCGGCGTGGCCAAGCAGATTGCGCTGGCGGATGGGAAAAGCGCAACGGTGTTTACGCCGACGGTTGCGGTGGATGAAGGCGTGGTGTTGGCGGTTCCGAAAGAGCAATAGAAGCGGGCACTACATTAGAGTGCGGCAGCCCAGCTGCCACTTTTATGATCTCAACCCCGCTACCCAAACAAAAATTTGTGCAACGCATTTAAGTTGAGGTCCTTCGGACATCCTTGTCGGATGTCCTCAGGATGACATTGTTTTTGTTTAGCGACGAAGTAGCGTCGCGTCCTGCCTAGAAATATTCCCGAGATAAGAATTAGTTGAAGCGGACTTTGAGGTCGGGACGCTTTTCGAGGCGCACCGAATCGACGAAGCGGACCTGGCGTTCGTCCAGGGTCAGAATCATCGAAGAGGTGCGGATGCCTTCGCCGAAGAAACGCACACCCTTCAGAATGTTTCCGTCGGTGACACCGGTACAGGCAAAAATAATTTTCTTGCCTGGGGCGAGATCCTCCGTGTCATAGATGCGCTTGGTGTCGGTGACACCCATTTTGGCCAGGCGCTCCGCGTCCTGCGGCTTGCTGATGACGAGGCGGGCAAGAATCTGGCCGTTGAGGCACCGCAACGCCGCGGCGGTGAGCACGCCTTCGGGAGCGCCGCCGGTACCCATCAGCATGTGAACGCCGGTGCCAATCACGGCGGCAGAGATGCCGGCGGACAGGTCGCCGTCACCAATGAGGCGAATTCGCGCGCCAACCGCACGGATCTGCTCGATCATTTTTTCGTGGCGAGGGCGGTCGAGGACCATGATTACGAGATCTTCGACGTCGCGGTCCAGGCGCTTGGCAACGGATCTCAGGTTGTCGGCGACGGGAGCATCAAGCTCCACGGCGCCTTTGCAGGACGGTCCGACGACAATTTTTTCCATGTACAGATCAGGAGCGTGGAGCAGGCCGCCCTTTTCGCTGGCGGCGAGCACGGCGATCGAATTGGGCGCGCCGGTGGCACAGAGATTGGTGCCCTCAAGAGGGTCAACGGCAATATCCACCGAAGGAAAAAGCGACTTGGGCGCGTGCTGGGCGAGGCCGACTTTTTCGCCGATGTAGAGCATGGGGGCTTCATCGCGTTCGCCTTCGCCGATCACGATGGTGCCGTCCATTTCGACCTGGTCCATGGTCTTGCGCATGGCTTCGACGGCGACTTCGTCTGCCTTGTGGCGATCGCCGAAGCCCATCGTTCGGGCGGCAGCGATGGCGGCGTTTTCGACTACGCGCAGAAATTCAAGACTGAGCTGTTCTTCCATGTTCGCGCCCTCCGCGGACGCTAATCTTAGGGCAAACTGCGGCTTAAGGTCGATAGGGGTGTTGGAAGCAATAGAGCGAACCCGATAACCATACAGGGCAATCACTCACCGATAGTGAAGTCATTGTACTTGTTCTTTGCCCGGAAGTGGACGGATAAGCGCGTTGATTAGGTATGGATCCGTGAACTCGGTGCGGTCGCCGGCGTGCTTGCCCGCAACGGGGAGCAGACGCGCGGAGAGCGGCTTGTTCCATTTGACCGCGAGCGTGGCGACGTCGCCGATGATGCGGGTAAGTTCTTCCACCGTGGTGTCGCCGGAAAGAGGAATGGTGTCGAGGCCGGTGGCGCAAACGGCGGAGTAGCTGAGGAGTTGGTCGAGAGAGAGGCGGCCCTGGTTCCAGCGGTCGGCGAGGGTGGGGTCTTCGAGGACAGGAAGCATCACGCCGGAATAGCCGGTGCGGCGGGCGCCGATTTCCTTGAGCGCGGAAGTGATGACGCCGACGGCGGTCATGGTGCCGCTGGAGCCGAGCGGCTGTTTGGAGACGGCTTCGATGGCCGCGCCGATGGAAGCGCCCTGCGAGGAAGCGGGAGAAAGATCGAGGCCCAGGTAGATCCAACCCTGTTCGCGATCGATGCGCTGCGCTGTGTCTTCAACATCGAATGCCGCGTTGAAGAAAGCGTCGATAATCTGGCGGTGCGCGGAGGGGAGATCTGGAGCATTTTGCGCGGCGGAGGTGACGAGGCCGGCGGAGGCGAGGCCGATGGCAAACTGGTGGCCGCTGCCAGTGTGGTAGGCGCCGGGGAAAAAGGGAGAGTAGGGCGGGACGCTGGCGTTGGCGGCGAAGTGGAAATTGCCTTCGCTGTGCTCGGTGGTTTCGGAAAGTTTTTTGATGACGCGGGCGGCGGCGTTGACGGCGGGCCAGTTGATGCCGGCGTCGTTGGTCACCGCCAGGCTGCCGAAAATGGATTTTGTGTTTTGCAGGACGGCGGCGAGGAGATCGGCCTGGGCGTCGCCGTCATTGCCGGCGAGATAGGCGGAGCCGATGGCGAGGCGCACATGATACTGGTCGGCGAGGCCGTCGAGATTCTTGAAGAAGCGGACGGCGTCGTCGGTGGAAAGGCCCTTGGTATATTCGGGGAAGGGCTGCGTCACGATGCGAAGGGTTTCGACGGTGTAGCCGCGGGATTCAAAAACAGTTTTCGCGTAGCCCAGGAACTTGGCGGTTTCGGCGAACTGTAGCTGGTATTGCGAGCGATCGAGGTTGATGAAGGCGGTGATCGTGCGAACGTGGGTTTTCGAGTTTGCGGGAGCCTTTGGTGGCGGCGCCGTTTGGGAAAGGGTGAACGGAGTGAACGCGAAAAGCGCGAAGAGATATATAGCGAAAAATTTGGCGTAGTTTTTCATGGGATTAGACAAAGGCCGAAATGCCAGTGATTTTTTCTCCGATGATGAGTTTGTGAATGTCGTTGGTGCCTTCGTAGGTGTAAACACTTTCGAGGTTGTTCATGTGGCGCATGATGCAGTAGTCGTCGACGATGCCGTTGGCGCCGAGGATGTCGCGGGACTTGCGGGCGGTTTCAAGGGCGATGGCGACGTTGTTCATCTTCAGCATGGAGATGTGCGAGGCGTCGGCCTTGCCTTTGTCTTTCAGGCGGCCGATGTGGAGCGCGAGCAACTGTCCTTTGACGATCTCGGTGATCATCCAGGCAAGTTTTTCCTGGACGAGTTGGTGAGAGGCGATGGGTTTGTTGGCGAATTGCTTGCGCGTCTTGGCGTATTGCAACGCGGTGTCGTAGCAGGCCATGGCCGCGCCGAGCGCGCCCCAGCCGATGCCATAGCGCGCCTGGTTGAGGCAACTGAGCGGTCCGCGAAGACCGGTGACGCCGGGAAGAAGATTTTCCTCGGGGATGGCGCAATCGCTGAAGGAGAGGCCGGAAGTGACGGAGGCGCGCAGCGACCATTTGCCGTGGACGTCCCAGGCCTTGAAGCCGAGCGTGCCTTTTTCCACCAGGAAGCCGCGGATTTTATCGTCGTCTGTTTTGGCCCAGACGACGGCGACATCGGCGAGCGAGCCGCTAGTGATCCACATTTTTTCGCCGTTGAGGATGTACTGGCCGCCCTTTTTCACCGCGCGGGTGAGCATCCCGCCGGGATTCGAGCCGAATTGCGGCTCGGTGAGGCCGAAGCAGCCGACGGCTTTGCCGGATTGCAGGTGCGGCAGCCATTTGTCTTTTTGCGCGTCGCTGCCAAAGGAATAGATCGGATACATCACCAGCGCGCCCTGCACGGAAACGAAGCTGCGCAGGCCAGAATCGCCGCGCTCAAGTTCCTGGGTCATCAGGCCGTAGGCGACGTTGGACATTCCCGCGCAGCCGTAGCCGTGAAGATTGGCGCCGAAGAAGCCGAGTTCGCCGAGTTGCGGAATCAGGTGCTTTGGGAAAGTGCCTTCGCGGCTGCACTTCTCGATTATGGGGATGACTTCGTTGTCGACGAACTGGCGGGCGGTCTGGCGGACAAGTTTTTCTTCGTCGTTGAGCTGGGAATCAAAGTCGATGAAATCGACACCGGGAAAAGAGGGCATGAAAGAATCCTTCGTCAGGCAAAAGGCGCGACGCAGGAAGTGTAGCAAGGCGGTTCATGCAGCGGCAAGAAAACGAGGGGGATTGAGGGGAGGTTTTCGCTAGCGCGGACAGAGGGAATCCTGCGGGGACGCAGGATTGGCCGTGTTCGGCAAAGAATGCTTCGCCAGAATGGTCATGAAATACGGGAAGATGCGGCGAAACGTCATCAGGGCGCTCCTTTGTACGGAAGTAGGGACCCAGGGACTACGCTTCGGGAAAACCGTTGCGCTGGGTGAAATGTAGGCTCGTGTTCAGGAGGACGCAAACGCAAAGAATCAATGGAATGCATCAGGAAAGGTGGAAGGTTTCGCCACAGACCGCATTGCTCACTACCGCAATCTCTCCACAGCATGCCCCGCGCAAAAATGTCATCCTGAGGCTATCCGATGACGATAGCCTCAGGATCTCAACTTTGGGATTTTGCACGTTGTATAAGTTGAGGTCCTTCGGGGCGCAAACTGCGCGCCCCTCAGGATGACAATTTATTTTCAAATTTTGAACATCGGATAATTTTTCTTGGGACAGCGGTTTGCTCTCGGCCAGGAGAATCGAGATTTGCGCGGAGCAGGTACACTAGAAGTGAAGCGGAAAGGACAAGGTACGTGGTGAAACGAGCGGTGGGAAAGGTCAATCCGGAGATTTTGATTTTTGACGTGGATGGCGTGCTGATCGATGTGAAAGAAACGTTCTGGCGGTCGGCGCTGCAGACGGTGGAAAAGCTGACGGGAAAGAAAGCGACGTGGGCGGAGCTGCATAAATGGAAACGCCAACCGGGGAATAACGACGACTGGATGATGGTTTCGCAATGGGTAACGGCAAGCGGCGTGCCGACGACGTATGAAGGGGCACGTGACGCGTTTCAACCGTTTTATTGGGGGAGCAACGGAAAGCCTGGGAATGTGACGAAGGAAAAATGGATGGTTACGCCGAAGCTGGTGGAAAAGTGGGCACGGCGGCGGGAGTTGAATTTATTTACGGGGAGAACGCGGCCGGAATTTGAGTATTCGTTTGAGCGGTGGCCGGCGGCAAAGCATTTCCGCAAGGTGGTAACGATGGACGACGCGCGGAAGAAGCCATTTCCGGACGGGTTGCTGGCAATTCTGGGAAAGCGCGATTCGAAGACGGCGTTGTATCTGGGGGATAACGTGGATGATGCGTTGTCGGCCAAGGCCGCGGGTGTGCCATTTATGGCGATTTTGCCCAAGAGTTCGTACGACTATCGGGAGCGCGCGCGGAAATTTCGCGAACTGGGCGCGTTGAAGTTGCTGGAGCGAGCGCGGGATCTTGATCGCTGGCTTGCTTGAGGGGCGAGCCAAACAGGGCAATTGTCATCCTGAGCCTATCCGACGAGGATAGGCGAAGGATCTCAACTATTGGATTTTGCAAGGTATATCAGTTGAGGTCCTTCGGGGCGCAAACTTCGCGCCCCTCAGGATGACAAGCTACGAGTAGGGCTGTTGAGAGATCCAAGCAAATCAAGGCCGAGAATTTTCGAGCTGGCGCTGGGTGTTGGCGCGAACCTGTTTTGCGGTGTGGCCCTCGGGGCTATCGGGATCGAGGCGGATGTAGGTGTCGAGATCGGCGAGGGCGGCCTGGTAATTTTTCTGCCGGAGATGGATTAGCGAAAGCAGCCGGTAAACCTTGGGCTGCTGCGGTGCCAGGGATTCCGCCTTTTGAGCCGCGTCCAGCGCGGGTTCCAGATGCATTCGATAGAGCTCTAGTTTCCCCAATTCGTAGTAGCCCACCCAGGAGTTCGGATTGAGTTCCAGGCCGCGGCGCAGGAGCGGCTCACCAGCCGCGGAATCATGGCGCCCGAGCAGGAGAATGGCCAGTGCGAGCACGGCATCAGGGTAGGTTTGATTGCTAAGCGCGACGGACGTTTGCAGGTTTTTTTCGGCGTCGGTGGGTTTTTGCAGAGAGAGGCAGGCCATGCCGATCTGGTAATAGGCTTCGTAATAATCGGGAGCCTTTGCAACCGCGGCTTCAAAATCGTGCAGGGCACCTTCGGCATTGTTGCCGGCGTAAAGTTTTTTCTTGCCGGAGGCCATGAGCTTTCGTGCGGAGGCAGGCACGGAGAGTTCATGGGCGGAAATTGACGGGTCAGACGGCTGCTCTTTCGGAGATTTTCCGGCGGGTTTGAGGAATACGGAGATGCCGTGCTCGGTACCGAAATTCACGTCTACGTTCATTTCGAGCGGAACAAAACCTGGAGCGGTGATTTTCAGGATGTAGGCGCCCGCCCGCAGGCCTGGAAAGGCGAACTCGCCGGTGTCGGTGGTTACGGATTCCTTCATGCGGGTTCCGCCGTCGTCGCAGAGCCAGACGGAAGCGTGAGGGATGCGCTGATTGGTGGCTTCGGAATAGACAACGCCGGCTAAATTCGCCGAGGGATTCGCGGCAGAGCGCGCAAATCCAGTGGGGAGCGCGATGAAAAAAGCGAAGAGCAGGAGAAAGGCTCGGAGCACGGTTCCCTCCGACCAACGGGAAAGACGAATTCTACACCCGCTGCCGGCCACGGGCGGGTGGGTCACCCTTTTAAGCAGCGGGCATTGCAGAGTGCCACCAGAATCAACGGTGGCAGAAGGATCGCGGACGCGAGAGGCTTGCGATTGAACATTTTTATTTTCTTGTGACGTCAAAGAATTTCAATTCGGCTTGGAGCAATGCCTCATACATTTGATCGAAACTGTCGATGGCAAAGAGAACTTTGTGAATTTCATCGACCTTGACCGCCGTATTGAGGACCGCGTCGAGATCGAACCTTCGCACTTCACACCTTCCCTCGAGAACATTCGTGCACTCACCGTGTGAGCTGATGATTCCGCTCCCGAACATCTTGAGCTGCCCGCCCTGCCGAATCAGTCCAAATTCGACCGTGTACCAGAAGAGCCTTCCGAGTTGTTCGAGAACGTCTGGATCTTCTGTCGTCGCACAGATCTCGCCATAGCGTTCGAGGAATTCGGCGAAAACCTTGTGGGCGTGCATGGGCACATGCCCGAAGACATCGTGGAAAATATCCGGCTCCGGTGTGTACTCAAGCGAGCTGCGGTCCCGCAGCCAGGTTGTCGAAGGGAACTCGCGATTTGCTAGCATCTCGAAAAAGGCCGGGGCGGGAAGAAAGCCGCTCACAGGAGTGGTGCTCCAGCCGGTTCGAGGCATCAGCCGCTCGGAAATTCTCTCCAGATTCGGCAGCCGGGCCTCTTCCATGCCGACGAGCTGGTAGCCGTCCAGGTATTCCCTGCACGCAAATTGTTCGATCTGAGGAGTGCGCCGACGGACGAGTTCCGCCCAGGTCGCATGCTCGTCTTCGCTGTAGCGTTCGTACGACTGCCGGCCAAGGTATGGCGCGGCGTAGGTAAAGTTGTTTTCCATGGTCTCCGCCAAAACGTCTTCCCTTTAGGAGGGCGCGGCGCGGGCGGGCCCAGGTTTAAGGCTTTGGAATTTGTTGAAACAAAAGCCCGTGAGAGGATAACACTTCAGCGCTTCCCGAGAAAATAGGGAGACTCGCAGGGTGTTACTGACGTGCGCTGTCCCCAGCGGTAAGATGGTTCGTCAAGCGAGCCGTGCGGCCCGCGAGCCACTCGGGGAACTTTCGCGGCATCGTACGGGAATAAATTTAGAGGGACTTCGCGCCAGGCGCTTCCCCAAGGAAAGACGGACATGAAGCAAGCGAGCAAAATCATAATTTTCGGCGGGGTCGGTTTGCTGCTCACAGGAGTGGCAGTTGCGCAAGCGCCGCCGGGGCCGATCGCGCCGGTGGCTTCGCAGAGGTCGTCGTCAGAGCCGCCGCCTCCGCCGCCGGTGAAAATTGTTCCGCGGACAAATATTTTGGGAGCGTGGAAACTGAATCGCGACGAAAGCGATGATCCGAAGGCCAGATCCAACCAGCGCAAGGTGAACGATCCGAACCAGGGCCACGGAGGAAATAGCGGGCCTCACATCGGCTTTCCGGGCGGTGGTATGGGCGGCCCCGGCATGGGCGGCGGACAGCGAGGGAACGGCGGATCGCAGAAGGACACCACCGAAGACCGTCAACGGTATGCCGAATTGATCGATCCTTCGATCCGGCTGAAGCTGGAGCGGAAGAACGAGAAGGATCCGATCGTGGAAATGTTTGGCGATCAGGGGCGCAAGACGATTTTTTATACCGACGGACACAAGCCGGACGCGCCAGCGGGAGTGGGAACGGACGTGGTGGAAGCCAAATGGGACGGGGAGAAACTGGTGAGCTCGTCGCCGCTGCCGAAGAAAGGATCGCTGACTCGGACTTATGAGGTTTCGCCGGATGGATTGCAGTTGTGGGAAGAGGTGGAGATGGTGATCGGGAAGGACAAGAATCCGTCGAGGTTCCGGTTTGTTTATGATGCGGTGGCGCGGGAGGAGTAGGATGCGTGGCCCGTGGCTCGTGTTCGACTGTGAGTCGGGTTTGGCCTCGAAAGTTACTTTCCTAAAAAATCTTACGCTGAGGTCCTTCGGGCATCCTTGTCGGATGCCCTCAGGATGAAAATATGAAAGCGCGACTCCAGGCGCCGGCGTAGGCTGGCGCTGGGGGAAAGAAGAAAGGAAAGGAGCCGCGCATGGAAGAATATATCGCGTTTGACAGCCACAAGCGTTATACGT